>Ga0070729_10000700_pt1 | contig 63775 bp, 58 predicted proteins | sample tdDd472_FD_66725 | JGI IMG/M metagenome (GOLD analysis project Ga0070729, IMG submission 66725) | Marine sediment microbial communities from the Atlantic coast under amendment with organic carbon and nitrate - tdDd47.2 | ecosystem: Environmental > Aquatic > Marine > Coastal > Sediment | place... | reverse complement strand
GCCCGCGCCGTCGGCGAGGAGATCGAGGCCGCGCAGCGCAACGGCCACAAGCTGAACGACATGGCGATCCTCGTCCGCGCCTCCTTCCAGATGCGCGAATTCGAGGAACGCTTCCTGCGCATGGGCATCGAATACCGCGTCATCGGCGGCCCGCGCTTTTACGAGCGCCTCGAGATCCGCGACGCCATTGCCTATCTGCGCGTCGTCGCCAATCCGAATGACGGCCTCGCCTTCGAGCGCATCGTCAACACGCCGAAACGCGGCTTGGGCGACGCCGCGGTGCGGACGATCCACGACTATGCCCGCGCCCGCACTATCCCGATGCTCGCCGCCGCGCATGAGATCGTCCAGACCGAGGAGATGAAGCCGAAGCCCCGCGCCGCCTTGCGCGAGCTGGTCGAGAATTTCGAGCGCTGGCAGGAGCGCCTCGAAAACACCCCGCATCACCAACTGGCGGAAGAAATCCTCGACGAGAGCGGCTACACCGCCATGTGGCAGGCCGACCGCTCGGCCGAGGCCCCCGGCCGGCTGGAAAACCTGAAGGAACTGATCCGCTCCATGGAGGAGTTCGAGAGCCTGCGCGCCTATCTCGAACATGTCTCCCTCGTCATGGACACCGAGCAGAACGCCAGCGACGACAAGGTCTCGATCATGACGCTGCATTCCGCCAAGGGGCTGGAATTCGAGACCGTCTTCCTGCCCGGCTGGGAGGAAGGCCTGTTCCCGCACCAGCGCGCCCTGGACGAGGGCGGCCGCTCCGGCCTGGAGGAAGAACGCCGCCTCGCCTATGTCGGCCTGACGCGCGCCAAGCTCAACTGCCACATCTGGTTCGTCTCCAACCGCCGCATCCACGGCCTCTGGCAGGCCACCGTCCCGTCCCGCTTCCTCGACGAACTCCCCGCCGCCCATTGCGACGTCGCCGAACAATCCTCCGACTATGGCGGCTACGGCTCCTATGGCGGCTCCCGCTTCGACCGGGTCGACCCCTTCACCACCAACCGCTCCTCGCCCGGCTGGCAGCGCGCACAGCAAAACCGCAATTCCGGCACCGCCCAGAACTGGGGGTCCCGCTCCGGCGTCGGCGTCGAGCGCATCGGCTATGGCGAGACCGACAGCGGCTACGGCGCAGGCCGCAAGTCAGTCAAAGGCCGCACCATAGAAGGCGAACTCGTCGCCAAATCCGTCTCCGACACCCCGTCGGCCTTCACCAAGGGCGACCGCGTTTTCCACCTCAAATTCGGCAACGGCAACGTGGTGTCCGTGGAAGGCAACAAGCTGACGGTGGAATTCGACAAGGCCGGGCAGAAGAGGGTTCTGGACGGGTTTGTGGAGAAGGTGTGACACCCTCCCTCTCCCCCTTGGCGGGGGAGAAAGCAAAAGCTTGGATTTAGCGAAGCTAAGCCCTTAGCTTTTGCCAGAGAGGGGGCGCTGACGTGGGAACGGGGGACTACTAATGATTTTCACATTGCTGGGAAAAATCATCGCTTGGCTGGCTCTCATTGTCGGGTCACTTCGCATCGGCGTCGGCATTTTCGTCGCCTCGATCGATGACCCGGAACGATATGCGTTCGCCGCCAACCGCTATCTGGGCTCCACGGGCGGCGAAGCGATAGACAAGGGATTTTACGCGGTCCTGATCGGCGTCACCTTGGGGATACTCGCCGAGATCAGTTCATCTGTTTCCAAACACGGTAGGTCCGAGCAATAATAGCGTAGCCGCGGCATCGAACCGGTTTCCGATGCCCTAATCAGCAGTCTTTACGAGCAGGTATATACAAATATCCGATACCAGCAGCCCAAAAAATTGGTATTATTTGATATGTGAACGATGTTATAGTTTCTATATTTCTTGGAATCAATTGAATGAAGTTTCAATGACAGAAAGATCGATAAAGAGCGTCCCAGAGTTTCTGGAAGCCGTCTTTGAGCTCATGCCGGAGGGAGGTCTAAGGTGTTTCCGCGGTGAAGCGAATTCCGAGTGGGAACTCAAACCTTCAGTCATGCGAAATCTAAGAGCTGATGCGGAAGCAAATATTATTCGAGAGCTTACACTTGAAGCACCAGCAGAGTTTAATAATGACAAGAGCATGTTTCATAAACTTGTCAGGGCTCAACACTACGGCCTCCCCACGCGGCTACTTGATGTCTCGTTAAATCCACTGGTTGGGCTATTTTTTGCGTGCGCAGATGATGATCAAGCTGATGCTCAAGGAAGTGTATTAGTCCTCGATTTTCGAGATATTCGTGTAAAATACGCGGACAGCGATACTGTAAGCGTACTCAGCAACTTGGCAAGATTGGATGACATCGAACGTAATAAAATACTCACAAATCTAAACAAAATAGGAAGAAAAGAAAAAAACTGGGGTGTCGAAAATCAGGAGATCTTCAGAAGTTCAAAAGAAATATTCAGATTAGTGCAATTCATAAGAGATGAAAAGCCGTATTTTCAGAATACTATAAAACCGATGGATCTTATCAAGTATTACTTTGTCCATCCTGCAAAAACAAATAGTCGAGTTATCGCACAGTCCGGAGCCTTCGTTATCGCAGGCTTGCTAAAGTACAAAAATACCGAAAAAGCATACAGTTTCAAGTTAAATAGAATAAATATAGAATCAAACAATAAGAAAAAAATACTTAACGAATTAGATAAAATAAATATTAATCACAGAACAATGTTCCCGGAAATTGAATTCACATCAAGATATATTAAACAAAAATGGAAAAAATAAAATTTATATAATTCTCTGAATTCAATATTATGAATATTGAAGATTAAAATACAGAACAATATTAAAAAATATATGCAGAATTTCAATTCGGGGGTTGATTGCGGTGGGACAAAGTCCCCGTACTTCGCCCGCGGAATTTCTATCGAATCCAGATATTTCTCGTGGCCGCTCGTGCGCGCTAATTGCCGCTCCGCTCCCAGAAAACTCGTCCTATGAGAAAAATCTCCTCCACCACACCGCCACCTGCCTTGCCCGATCACCTTCACGCAAGAACCCAACTTCAACTCGCCCAGAGCCATCCAACGATTCCGCGAGGCGCTTCTGCGCATCGTTGCAGCCCCACTTTGGCGCGATCCTTCAATACCTCCACTCCCCCACCTCCTAGGTTCGCTTCATCACACGAACCAAAGGAGACCGACATGAACATGACCCTTGCCGCAACCGGCCTCGCCGCATCGCTTCTGACCGCCGCCGGCCTCGGCTGGCCCGATACCCGCCTCGATGTCCACACCGAGATCGAGATCGCCGCCACGCCGGCCGAGGTCTGGTCGGTGCTGTCCGACAACACGCGCTACGGCGAGTGGAACCCCTATCACGTCCGCGTCGACGGCGACCTCGTCGAGGGCGCGCGGCTGGATGTCGAACTCAACAAGCCCGACGGGGCGGTGGTGAGCATCCGCCCGCATGTGCTGGCCGTCGTGCCGGAAAAGCGGCTCGACTGGGGCGGCGGGATCAGCGGCGTGTTCAAGGGCGTCCATGTCTTCGAACTGCACGAAACCGCCCCGGGCTGCACCCGCCTCGTCCAGCGCGAAACCTTCGCCGGCCTGTTCGTGGGCTTCGCCGAACTCGGCGGCATCGAGGAAGGCTATACCCGCATGAACAGGGCATTGAAGGCCCGCATCGAAACCTCCTCCGGTCGGCAAACCTGCTGAGCGGCCCGGAGCCATCCGGCGAAACCGCAACGCACGATGTTGGCGATTAGCCGCAAAGCCCACACCTCTCCGTCATCCTCGGGCTTGACCCGAGGACCCATTCCGTGAAGCTCGAACGATGGGCGGATATGTCTACATGCTTGCGAGCAAGAAGGGCGGGACGATCTATATCGGCATCACCGCCGACCTGTCGCAGCGCGTGTACGATCACAAACAGCGCATCAACAAGAAGGCTTTCACCTCGCAGTACGGTGCTGTCCGGCTCGTCTGGTACGAGGAACATGATGACATAGCCGCCGCGATCCAGCGCGAGAAGTCGCTGAAGCGCTGGCGGCGGCAATGGAAGATCGAGCTTATCGAAACCATGAACCCGGATTGGAGCGAACTCTACCGGGGAATGGGGTGGTGAGCATTCTTCTGCAATCCGCCAAGCGGCGGCTCTACGGAATGGGTCCTCGGGTCAAGCCCGAGGATGACGGATGGAGGATGCATTTGACACTAATCCCCGAGGTCCGAGAATCGATTGCCCCAAGACAAGCGAAGCGCCGTTTTCGCCCCGAGTAAGACAGTTGGTTGGACCGCGAACGCGCCTAACCTCCGCATTCCCGGCAATTCACCTCATTCCTATCCACCCTTCCTCCCCATCGCTTACCCTGATCCTGCCCTTTCAACGGAAGCCGGGTCTAGAACCGACCGCCTGGGGAAGGGTCGGCGCCTGCCGTGCGGAAAGAGGTTTCCGCATCGGGGATCAGCCCCGGAGGCAGGCCGGAGACGGTACGCGACGTAAGGGAGTCCGGCGGTTTGCCGCCGGAGAAAGTCCGGACAGCGGCTTGCCGCTTACGAACAGGAAACTCTCTTGGAAACCGCCCCGCCAAGCGGCCCCTCCGCAAGGGGGAGACAAAGGCCATGTGGCGGCCAGTCGGGATCTTGCGGATCCCGGGCGTAGGGCGGCCGGAGCCGGAAGCAGCCGAAGGGGCGGTCGAAGGACCGCATATACAATTTAGACAGAGCGATCCCCCGACCGCCCGTCTTCCATCCACTAATCGAACCGGAGCGGCCCGCCCCCTGCGGCCGCGCCCGCATGGCCGAAAGGAGCCGTCATGCCGAAAACCCCGAAGACGAATGACGCCGAGAAGCCGATCTCGCTTCACCTGCTCCGCACGATCCTCGCCGAACACGCGGGATGCGCGGAGAACTGCAAGCAGCCAAGATGCCACCAGCACCGCGCCTGCCAAGCCATCGCGTTCGGCGACGGCCGGCCCTGCGAGAGCCCGGCCTGGCAAGCCGATTACGACCGGCTCGCCGAAAGGCTGCTCAATCTCTACGAGAACGCTTTCGTCAAGGAGCCGCCGGATTGGGGCCTGACTCTCCAGATGGCCAAGGTGAAGTTCGACCGCCTGATCGCAAGGCAGCTGGAAGAGATAGACAAACAGCAAGCCGGCCGGCGTCGCCGCCGAAACGGCCGCCCGCCCGTCAACGAGCCGGACGAAGCTTATGAGTGGGACACTCAGGACCCCGCCAGCGACGAGCCGAAGGTGAGGAGCTTAAGGGCGGGACAAAAAAGCCCCGCCAGCAAGTGAAGACCTGCGCGCCTCCCTTCTCCCTCGATGGGAGAGGGAGAACGCAGCATTTACTCCGACAGCCGCTTCTTCAAGAGATCGAGATATTCCTCGTTGCCGCCCGACTGGGCCGGCTCCGCCTTGGCCGTGCAATGCGGCGTGTAGTCCAGCGCCAGCCCGGCCTTCACGCAGGTGCCGATCTGCCAGCCGGGCGGGATCGCGGTCAGGTCCACCGTCTTCCATTTCGGATGGCCGGTCTCCTTCAGCGTCTCCAGCCCGGTCACGATCAGGTTGGAAAAATCCGAAACCGTGTTGCAACTCTCGCGGTGATAGGCGTTCCTCGCCGGGTCGTAATCATAGGTCATCAGCACCGCCTTGACCGCGATCAGGTCGACCGCGTCGGCCTGGAACCCGTAGGTTCCGGCGGGGATCGTCGCCTTGGTATAGGTCGCCAGAAGCGGCGCCTCGGTGATCGGCAAGAGGTGGAACTTGGCCGGCTCGATCTCGGCATCCTTGAACAAAGAGGCCGGCGCGCCGGCGACATAGAAGAAGGCATCGATCTCGCCCGACAGCAGCTTCGGCAGCGCCTGGTCCGGGTTCAGCGGCACCCTTTCGGCCGCCTTCACCTGCAGGATGTCGAGCACCAGCGAGGCGGTCAGGAAGGTGCCAGAATCCTGCACACCGACAGCGACCTTTTTGCCCGCCAGATCGCGCACCCCCGCAATGTCGGCGCGGGCCAGAACATGCACTTCCTCGTCATAGAGCGGAAACATGATTTTCACGCCGCGCACCGCGTCCTGCACCTCGGCGTCGCCCGCCTCGAAGGTCTTCAGATATTCCAGCACGTCGCTCTGCACGATGCCGAACTGGGTGTTGCGCCGCTTGCGCACGCCGATGAAATTTTCGAGCGACCCGGCGCTCTCCACCACGTTCAGCGTCAGCCCGCATTCGGCCCCGAGCCCGGCAATGTCGCGGCCGATCTGGATATAGGTGCCGGTCGGCCCGCCGGTCATGATGTTGCGCTCGAACTCCTGCGCGCCAACAGAACTGGCGGCGAAGACCGCCAGAAGGACGGCGAAAAACCGGAGGGTGAAGGCTCGCATGGGTCGGTTCCTTTCGTCAGCAGCCGCTGTTCAGGTCGCGGATCAGGTTGCGCAGCGCCAGGATCGGCACATCGTCGAAAACGCCTTCCAGCGCCGTGGTCACGCAGGCCCCGGAAACGAGCGCGTCCTTCAGCGCCTGCCGGTCGGCTGAGGACAGCGCGTCGAGCCCGGGCGCGTCGCGCAGCGCCGCTTCGACGGATTGCGGATCGCGCGGCGTCGGCGAAGCGTCACCGCTTTCCGCCGAGGCCTCGCCCGTCGCCCCGCCGGTCTCGCCCGGCTTTTCCGCCGGCGTCTCGGCGGTCCGCGCTTCCAGCGCCGCGATCTCCTGCCGCGCGTCGGCCAGCGCACTTTCCAGTTCGGCGATCCGCGCCGCATCCGCCGCCTTGCCGTCGGTCAGCGCCGCGATTTCGCCGGTCAGCTCCTCGATCCGGCCGGCAGCAGCCTGGGCTTCCCCGGCAAGCCTGTCCCGCTCGGCCGTCAGACCCGGCACCATCTCGTCGCGCAGCCGCGCCAGCTCGGCGGCGATCTCGCTGTCCGCGCTTGCCGCGCCGTCGGTCAGCGCTGCGATCCGTTCGTTCAGCGAGGCGATCTCTTCGGCCTGCCGCTCGGCGGCAGCCTCGGCTTCCTGCTTCCCGGCGGTCACCGCGGCCAGCTCCTGCGCCAGCGCATCGATCCTTGCCGCCTGCCCGCCATCGCCCGCGGCCTGCGCCTCTTCAAGCGCGCGCTGGCTTGTCTCCAGTTCGCCCTTCAGCCGTTCATTTTCCCGTTCCAGCGCATCGGCCGCGCGTTGCACATCCACGATGGCGGTTCCCTCGCCGGCCCCGAGAAGGCGCAGCGCGCCATATCCGCCGGCCAGCCCAAGCGCGAATGCGATCAAAACAGCGAAAAAGGAAAGCCCCCGGCCGCCCGATTTCCCGGACTGCACCTCGCTGTCCCGACCCCATTGGCTCGCCACGTTCGTCTGGTCCCCGTATCCGCTGTCGAAATCTGCCGCGTCTGGCGGGTTTCGGGGTAGCCCGATTTCCCGGTCCGGGCAAGCGGACGGCCGGGCCGCGCGCCCTCCATTACCGATTTGTAATTAGGCCTGCCGCGCTTCGGCCCTTATCCTGCCCAAATCGGAAAGGGAGACGAACCATGCGCTTCTACCTGCTCGTCCTCGCCGTCATGGCCGCCGGCATCGGCGTGAACACGGCCATGGCCCAGCAGCCGTCCGCCAACGCCCAGCTCCACACCCTCTCAGCCGACCTCGCCCTGCACACGGCCTCGCCATCGCCTGCTGTCACGGCCTGAGGCCGGAGACTGCCTAGTCCGGGGTCGTGTGGGTCCTGAAGGCGCGGATGCGCGCAAGCGAAACGGCCGCGGCGACGGCTGCGAAACAGGCGGCGAGCGCCAGCGCCCAGTCCCCTCCGGTCACGCCGAGCCGCGCCATCAACAGCGCGGCCAGCGCCGCGCCCACCGATTGGCCGGTCAGCCGCGACGTGCTGAGCATGCCGCCCGCCGCGCCGCTGCGCACCTTCGCCGCCGAGGTGATCAGCGTCTTGTTGTTGGGCGCCTGGAAGAAGCCGAATCCCGCTCCGCACAGCGCCATGCGCCAGGCGATATCGGCAAGCGAGGCGTCTTCGGGCCGCAGCGCCAGCGCCGCCAGTCCGGCAGCGAGAGCGGCGAGCCCGATGCCGCCGAGAATGGCCGGGGAATAGCGGTCCGACAGCCGTCCGGCGATCGCACCGGAAACGGCGTTGGCAAGCGGCCATGGCATCATCAGCAGACCGACGACCCCGGGCGTGAAACCCATCACGGTCTGGAAGGTGAAGGGCAACGACACGAAGGCCAGCATCTGCGCCGAAAACGAGGCGACCGATGTGCCGACGGACATGGCGAAGACCGGTCGTTTCAACAGGTCGAGCGGCAGCAGCGGCTCGGCCATCGTCAGTTCGCGGCGCACCAAGAGCGTTCCGCAGATCGCCAGCGCCGCGATTTCTCCGGCGAGAAGTGCCGCCGGAACGCCGTGACCGATCGAATCGAGCGATATGACCAGAAGGCCGATCGTCGCCGCGCACAGGATCGCGCTTTTCCAGTCGAAGCGGCGGTCGGCAAGGTCGCTCGCCGGCAGGAAGCGCGCGGCCATGACGAAGGCGGCGAGGCCGAGCGGCAGGTTGATCGCGAATAGCCAGGGCCAGTCCGCATAGCTCAGGATGACGCCGGAAAGCGTCGGGCCGACGGTCGCCGCCGTGCCGACGCAAAAAGCATTGATCCCGATCGCGGTGCCGAGCATCGCCTTCGGCATGATGTAGCGCAGCATCGCCGCATTGCAGCTCATCAGGGCAGCCGCACCGATGCCCTGGACAACCCGCGCCGCCGTCAGCGCCGTCAGCGACCCGGACAGCGCGCACGCTAGCGACGCGGCGGTGAAAAGCGCGATGCCGGCCAGATAGACGCGCCGGTAGCCATGGATCTCCCCGAGCGAGGCGAACGGCAGCACTCCCATTGCCACGACGAGCTGGAAGCCGTTGACGACCCAGATGGAGACGGAAGCCTCGACCCCGAATTCGGCCGCTATCGTCGGCAGCGCGACGATGGCGATCGAGCCGTCAAGCACGGCGAGCGTGATGGTCATCAGCACCGCCGCCCAGGCCCAATAGCGCTCCGGCGTATCGAGCCCGTCCGGGGCTGGAGCTGCGGACGGTCGTTGAAGCAAGCTTGCCACTCCGTTGTGTCTGCGGCGGGGGAAGTCCGTGGCGCGGTCGCGCCCGGCGGCCGGACAGGGTCGTTCACATGTAAAGCAACTAGGCCGTTCCGCCGCGCCCCGCAAGTACCGCTTGATTCCGGTTTGGCGCGATCGTTCAATACAATTTCCGGCGCATCGCGAAGACTGGCGGCACAGAAACCCAGTGGAGACACCCATGAAAGACCTGTCCGCAAAGACCGTTCTGATCACCGGCGCAAATCGCGGCATAGGCCGCGCGCTTGTCGACGAATATGCCGCCGCCGGCGCCCGAGTTCTGGCCGTCGCGCGTCATCCCGCCAGCGAACCGCCGGTCGGTGCCGTCGAGTGGATTGCCGCCGACCTGTCCGGCCCCGAAGGCTGGTCCCGCGTGATCGAGACGGTTGCCGGTTCGGGCCGCCCGCTCGATATCCTGATCAACAATGCCGGCATCCAGCAGGCGATCGACCTCGAGGCGACGACCGCGGAGGACTTCCGCGGGAAGGCGCAGGCCGAGATCGCCGTCAATCTTGCCGCGCCGCTTTGCCTCGCCCAGGGCCTCATTCCCCATATGCGCCGGCCCGGCGCCACGATCGTCAACGTCACCTCGATCCTATCGCGCCATCCCAAGGCCTCCGCGCCGGTCTATTGCGCCACCAAGGCGGGCCTCGCCTCCTTCACCGACGCCCTGCGCCTGCAGCTTGCGCCGCTCGGCATCCATGTGGCCGAAGCGATACCGCCGATGGTGGCGACCGACATGACCGCGGGCCGCGGCGGCCGGTCCAAGCTGTCCCCGGAAACCATGGCGAGAGCCATCGTCGAGGGCGTTGCCCGCGGCAGCAAGCGCATCGCGCCGGGCCTTTCGCGCGCTTTCCTGATCATTGACCGCCTCGCCCCGGAAATCGCCGCCGCCATGATGGCGAAGAGCTGACCCGTGGCGATGCGGCGCGAGGAGAATTTCGCCAGCGCTGGCCTCATGGCGCTGGTGATCAAATCGGCAATCGAGACCGACCCGGACCTTTTGCCGCCCGGCACCAAAGCGCCGGACCCGATGCGGGATGCGAGAATCTCCGCATCCGGCAAACGCGAACTTTTGCGGCATATCCATGAAAGACGCGGCGCCGGACCGCTGCTCTCCATCGGCCGCCATCTCGGCAACGCCGCCGCCTCGCCGGTTCTCGCAGTGCTCGCCAAAGCCGGGCGGCCGGACGTCCTTGTCGACAAATGGCTTCGGCTCGAACGCTACGGCCATGCCACGAATCGCACGGAGATCGTCCTGGAAAACGGCCGGGCGCTAGACTGCCGGCGCTACACCCGGGGCGATCCGCCGACAGCTGCCGAGAACGCGCTGATCGCCGGCTTTCTCTTCGGCCTGTGCGGCCTCGCCGGCGCGCGCGGCCGTATACTCGACATAGACGGCCAACGCTTCGACGCCCGGACCGTCGCGATGGCAGGGCCGCTTGCCGGCGACGGCGCCCGTTTCCGCATCGCCTGGAACGAATGGATCTCGCTGCCGGCCGCGTCTCCCGACGCCTCCGCTTCCGAACCGTTGGCCAACCGGTTGAAATCGCTCCTCGCCACCGATGTGGCACACAACTGGGGCCTTGGTGAAGCAGCCAGACATTTGGCGAAATCGACCCGCAGTCTGCAGCGCGAACTTGGCGCGCAGGGCCTTACATTCTCGACCGTCCTCCGCGGCATCCGCGTCGATGAGGCAGCCCGCCTTCTGCGCGCCGACGAGGCTTCGCTCGCCGAGATCGGCTATTGCTGCGGCTATGCCGACCAGCCGCATTTCCAGCGCGATTTCCGCCGTGCCCTCAATATGAGCCCCGGCGACTACCGCCGGGTGGCGAACGACTGATCCTCAGCGCCCAGCGAGCGAAGCGAAGCTTTAAGGTTGGGACAAACAGGGCCCCGCCAGCAAGCGAAGCGAAGCTTAAGGGCGGGACAAGCAGGGACCCGCCAGCAGGCGATGCGAAGCTTAAGGGTGGGACAGAAAACTCCCCGCCGTCACAGCAACCACTCGATCGGCAACCTCCCGAGGACGCCGATGAACCAGCGGTCGATGATCGTCATGCCCGGTTCGGTCTCATGCACCGTCTCACCCTCTGAACCGGCCTCGATCCATCTCAGCGATCCCCCGTCGAGCCGGACCGAGAAAGTGGCCGCCGCAAAATCGTCGAAACGGCCGACCATGCGCTTCGCCATGACCGGACTTTCGATCATGAAACCCATCTCGCAATTGAGAAGTGCCGAACGCGGATCGAAATTGAAGGAGCCGACGAAAATGCGCTTGCCGTCGATGGCGAGCGTCTTTGCATGCAGGCTCGCCGCCGAGGACCCGGACTTCGAAACCAGCGCGCGGTCGCTGATCGCGCCCACTTCGGGTTTGAGCTCGGAAAGCGCGATACCCGCCTTGAGCAGGTCGCGACGGTATTTCGCGTATCCCGCATGCACAAGTTTAACGTCGGTGGTGACGAAAGCATTTGTGAGAACCCGCAGTTTCACCCCCCTTCGCGCAAGAGCCGCAAAATAGGAAAGCCCCTTGCGGCCGGGGATGAAATAGGCCGAAACGAGATCGAGGCTGGTGGTCACCGAGTTCGACGCCTCGCGCAGCCGGTCGATCATCAGCTGCCCGTCAGGTGCCTTGCCGAGTCCCTTGGCTGGATCGTCGGCGAACACCTCGGCATCGACCCATTCGAGTTGTACGTCCCCGCTCACGAAACGGTCGGCCGCAGTTCCCTGCATCTGCAACATCGGCTCGACTTCCGAACCCGGCCCGATAGCCTCGTCGCCGGTTAGCCAGCCCGGCAGCGTCGCTCTCGCGTTTCCCACGATCGATTCCACCGGATAGGCCGAATCGCTGTTCCAGTAGGCATCGAAAACCGCCGCCGTATCCGGCGCCACCGCGCCGGCGGCCAGTACATCGAGGTCGACAAAGAACCCTTCGTCGGTGAGCTCGAAATATTCGTCGGCGATGTTGCGTCCGCCGACGATCGCCACGGCCCCGTCGACGATGAAGGCCTTGTTGTGCATGCGGCGGTTCATGCGAAAGAAATCGAAAAAGTAACTGGCGAACTTCAGCTTGCGCACCTGCGACGGGTTGAACAGACGCACCTCGAAATCGGGGCGCGTTGAAAGCGCCGCCAGCGTTTCGTCGAGCCCTTCGCTGCCATTGTCGTCGAGCAGCAGGCGTACCCGCACGCCGCGCTCGGCCGCCTCGAAAAGCGCCTTCAGCAACAGGCGCCCCGACGTGTCGCCATCCCAGATGTAATAGAGCGCATCGATCGAGGCCTCCGCCCGCCGCGCCAGCAACAACCGGCTGGCGATGGCGCTGCGACCATCAGATATTCCGAGAACGCCGGTCTTGCCGGGATGCTCGGACTGCCCCTGCGCCACCAGCGAACCCAGCGTCGTTTCTTCGCTCGCGGCGATCGCGTGGCTTTCCCGGCGCGCATCGAGTGGCGGCAGCGGAAAGACCAGACGCGCCACTATGACTCCGGCGCCATAGAGAAGCGCCACCGCTCCCAGGATTTCGAGAAACAGGATCATGAAACATTCCATACGCCGAATTCGCGCCGAGAACACTCGCCAAGGGGGTGATCAAGCCCAAATGCTTTTCGAAACCGCGCAGGATCCGGGTCTACGCGGCTTTGCGGCTTCCTTTACAGATGACCGAATACCAGCGTTCTGATCGCATCCTTCAGACGCCGCCGCTGATACCGCATGAAGCCGACATCGCGGCGCCGGTGATGGTGGAAGATCTTCGGATATGCCGAAAGCGCATCGCCTTCGGACATGTCGGCGCTGGGACTGCGAAAGGTCTCGATCCCGTGCCGTGCGGCCATGATCGTCAATATGGACTGGTCATGCCGATGGTCCCTGAAGCCCGGCAAATTCGGTTGTCCGCAGCTATTCGCATCATCGGTCAGCACCCGCGGATCGCGCATCGCCTCGCGCATCTCCATCAGGAACGCGCGGGCCTGCGGGCCGGCGCGATAAAGCTGGTAGGCGGCGTCCAATTGCCGTCGCTGCCAGTCTTCGGGTCGGTCGGCGTCAAGCAGAACCAGGCAATCCCGCTTGGTGTACATCGCCTGCGTCCATTCCGCGTAGTGATTGTTGAAAAGCACGATATCGCGCCCCTCGGCGAGCTTCAGCATCTCCGTCGGCGGCGCGACATAACAGACCGCGACATCGGTGTAGAGCACGAGGCTTCCTTCCGGCACGCGGTCGAGCGCGTCGAGCAGGATGTAGGGCTTCCAGAGCCAATAGCCGGCGCCACGCATGTCGAGCGAAAGCCACGGGTTTTCGACAAGCATCTGCCTCACCGCATCGGAACCGGGCGTGTAGATTTCAATCGGCTGGACACCGAAACGCGTTGCAGACCTGCTCAGCCTGTCGGCGGATTGGGAAAAATTATGTGTGGCGAATGAAACATGCAGAAAACCCGTCACTTACCAACCTTCATTCCAACCTTGATTTCGGTACGCCGCAATGGGGGCACCTCCCGGCGATTGACAGCCGTCAGCCGTATCGATCGACGAAATTGCGCAGGATCTTCGCGCCCGCCCCCGGATTGCCGAGCCGCGCCGCGGCGGTCAGCCGGTCTGCGTCTTCGGGAGCGAAATAGCCCTTGTCGCGGTAGATGCGTATCCTGAGCGCAAAGACCTCGCCATCGGCCTCGGGATGGAACTGCGTCGCATAGACGTTTTCGCCAAAGCGGATCATCTGGAAAGGACAGCCATCGCCCGCAACGATATGGACGCAGCCCTCCGGCAAGGCCTGCACCGCTTCCTTGTGCCCGACGAATGCGTCGAACGGGCCGTCGATCCCGGTAAGCAGCGGATCGGCCCTGCCAGCCTCGGTCGCCGTCGCGCGCACCACCGAAACCGGTTCGCCATAGCGCTCCTTCGAGACGGCCCCGCCGAGGTGATGCGCCAGAATACCGATACCGTAGCAGCAGCCGAGAAACGGCACGTCGCCGGAAGTGATCGCCGGCATCAGGCTCATCACCTCGTCCTCGATGTGCTTTTCCAGCGGGGATTTCTCCTCCGGCGCATCCGAGACGCAGCCCGGCCCGCCGCCGACGATCACGCCGGCATAGTCGGCGAGGTCCAATTGCGGCAGTTCCTCACGCTCCAGCCTTATGCGGCGGACGCGATCCTCCGTCAGCCCGCCCTTCTGCAGGATGGCGCGGAACTCGTCGTCGGAGGCTTCCGCTTCAGGACGCAACTGCAGGATCAGGAACGGTTTCACGGGCATTGGCTGGTGCACATTGGGGTTCGCCGCGCTTTTTGGGCCAATCCCTGGCACCCGTCAAACACCGGGCGGGAGATTCCCGTTCCGCTCTGCGGCGCGACCACGCAAATGAATTTCTCTCCGCAGGTCAAAAAGAGCGTTGCAGACTTATCCACCAGCCTCCCGGGCAGCCATAATATCAAAGACAGGAATCCGTCCATGCCGGACGGGCCATGTGTGAAAGGCAGGCCGATGGCCAGGATCGCCCAGCTCGAAAAGAATGTCTTCGTCGCCTCGCAGCTGACCGAGGACGATTTTGCCGAGATCGCCGCGCGCGGCATCCGCACGATCGTCAACAACCGTCCGGACGGCGAAGCCGAGGACCAGCTCGCCAGCGAGCACGCCGAGGTTGTCGCGCTGCGCCATGGCTTCGTTTATCGCCACCTGCCGGTCACCAATTACGACGTCACCGAGGACGGCCCCGTCGCCGCCCAGGCCGAGGCGATGCGCACCCTGCCCGGCCCGATCCTGTTCTTCTGCCGCACCGGCAACCGCTCCTCCATCCTGTGGGCGCAGGCCTCCGCCGCACGTCTCGGCACGGACACCGTGCTGGCGCGCGCCGCCGAAGCCGGCTTCGATCTGGAAGAACTGCGCGAATTCATCGACGATCGCGCGATCGAACTGGCCGCCTGAACCCGGCCAGTCCTTGTAAATTTTTTACAAATTTACTGGGCGGTAGTTCGCACCGCAACATTTCGACACGAATTTCAGACCGTAAATTCCGGATTTCCGTGACTTTCGCCTCTCATCGCTGCAATGCGACATGACAGATTTTTACAAATCGACGAGAGGAACCCGAAATGTCATACACGCAGGATATCCAGGAAGCGCGCAACCTGATTGAGGGCCATGGCGCCAGCTGGAACGCCATCGACGCCGAAGCGGTTGCCCGCATGAAGGCGATGAACCGCTTCAGGACCGGTCTCGACATCGCCCGCTACACGGCGAAGATCATGCGCCGCGACATGGCCGCCTACGACAAGGATCCGGCCAACTACACCCAGTCGCTCGGCTGCTGGCACGGCTTCATCGGCCAGCAGAAGATGATCTCCATCAAGAAGCATTTCGGCACGACGAAGGGCCGTTATCTCTACCTCTCCGGCTGGATGGTCGCCGCGCTTCGCTCCGAATTCGGCCCCCTGCCGGACCAGTCCATGCATGAGAAGACCTCGGTCCCGGCACTGATAGAGGAGCTTTATACCTTCCTGCGCCAGGCCGATGCGCGTGAACTGAATCTCCTGTTCCGCGATCTCGACGCCGCTCGCGACGCCGGTGACGCCAACAAGGCCGCCGAAATCCAGCACAAGATCGACAACCACGAGACCCACATCGTGCCGATCATCGCCGACATCGACGCGGGCTTCGGCAATGCCGAGGCGACTTACCTGCTCGCCAAGAAGATGATCGAAGCCGGCGCCTGCGCGTTGCAGATCGAAAACCAGGTCTCGGACGAGAAACAGTGCGGCCACCAGGACGGCAAGGTCACGGTCCCGCATGAGGACTTTCTCGCCAAGGTTCGTGCCTGCCGCTACGCCTTCCTCGAACTCGGCGTCGATGACGGCATCGTCGTCACCCGCACCGACTCGCTCGGCGCCGGCCTGACCAAGCAGATCGCTTTCTCGAAGGAACCCGGCGATCTCGGCGACCAGTACAACGCCTTCCTCGATTGCGAGGAAGTCACGGCAGAAGACCTCGGCTCCAACGACGTCGTCATCAAGCGCGACGGCAAGCTGCTGCGTCCGAAGCGCCTGCCCTCCAATCTTTTCCAGTTCCGCAAGGGGACCGGCGAGGACCGCTGTGTGCTCGACTCGATCACCTCGCTGCAAAACGGTGCGGACCTGATCTGGATCGAAACCGAGAAGCCGCATATCGGCCAGATCGGCGGCATGATGAACCGCATCCGCGAGGTCGTTCCGAACGCCAAGCTCGTCTACAACAACTCGCCGTCCTTCAACTGGACTTTGAGCTTCCGCCAGCAGGTTTTCGATGCCTGGCAAGAAGAGGGCAAGGACGTCTCCGCCTATGACCGCGCGACGCTGATGAGCGCCGCCTATGATGGATCGGAACTGGCGGCGGAAGCCGACGAGCGCATCCGTACCTTCCAGAGGGACGCGGCACGCGAGGCCGGCATCTTCCACCACCTGATCACGCTGCCGACCTATCACACGGCCGCGCTGTCGACCGACAATCTCGCCCGCGAGTATTTCGGCGACCAGGGCATGCTGGGCTACGTCAAGAACGTCCAGCGCCAGGAGATCCGCCAGGGCATCGCCTGCGTGAAGCACCAGAACATGGCCGGCTCCGACATCGGCGACGACCACAAGGAGTACTTTGCCGGCGAAGCGGCCCTGAAGGCCGGCGGCAAGGAAAACACGATGAACCAGTTCGCCGCCTGACGGCGAGCGTGGAACCAGTTCGCCGCGTAAACCGGCGTTCTTTGGAGGAGGAGAAAAGGCGGGCTTCGGCCCGCCTTTTTCGTGTCAGGCAAGAAGCTGTGCCCGGATCGCATCGGCCGCCGCCGCAAAAAATCCACCGGGCGATGGGTTGGCGTAAGGTGGATGTGTCACAAAAGCTTCAAACGGCACGGCCAAGGAAAGTCGGCACGCCCGGTGCCGGGACGGATCACAAAGACGAGGACGAAATGACGATGGATACGGGTCAGCATGACGACGTTCAGGATTGGCTGGAGGCGGAGCTGGCCGACACGCTGGATGAGGATTTCGAGCTCGAGATCTCCGAGCCTGCCCTGTCGCTGGAACTGCGCAAGATCTACAACAAGGCGCATCCCGCGCAGATCGACCGCAGGGTCTATTTCCAGGAGCTGATCCGCCTGCAATCCGAACTGATCAAGTTGCAGGACTGGGTGTCCCACACCGGCGAGCGGATTGTCGTCCTCTTCGAGGGCCGCGATTCCGCCGGCAAGGGCGGCGTCATCAAGCGGATCACCCAGCGTCTCAATCCGCGTATCTGCCGCGTCGTCGCCCTGCCCGCGCCGACCGACCGCGAAAAGACCCAATGGTATTTCCAGCGTTATGTCCCGCATCTTCCGGCGGCCGGCGAGATCGTGCTGTTCGACCGCTCCTGGTACAACCGCGCCGGCGTCGAGCGCGTGATGGGATTTGCGAGCCCGGACCAGGTCGAGCAGTTTTTCGACGACGTCCCGGAATTCGAACGCATGCTGGTGCGAAACGGCACCCGCCTCGTCAAATACTGGTTCTCCATCACCGACGAGGAACAGCAGATGCGCTTCCTGATGCGCATCCACGATCCGATGAAACAGTGGAAACTGTCTCCGATGGACCTGCAGTCGCGCGTGCGCTGGGAGCAATACACCAAGGCCAAGGAGGAGATGTTTGCCCGCACCAACATCCCGGAAGCGCCCTGGTACATCGTCGAAGGCAACGACAAGAAGCGCGCCCGCCTCAACTGCATCGACCACCTGCTGGGCCTGATCCCCTATGAGCCGGTGGCCCACGAGGACATCGCCCTGCCGGAGCGCGTCTTCAATCCGGAATATGAACGCGCCGTCCTGCCGCCGGAGCTTTATGTTCCGAGCAAGTACTGAGCCTCACTGACCGCGCACGGCATGGTCCTCGTCCGGCACGATTACGGTCAGCGTACCGGGCGCGATCCGGACATCGACGGGGCTGTCCATACGCACCATTTCGCCATCGATCGCCGCCTTCAGTCGGCCACGGCGCGCCAATCGCAGTTGGGTCGCGGTGAAGACTTCCATCTGCGGCAGGCTGGCCCAGGAACCGGCGGGAATGCTCGCGGCGATCTCCGCCAGTTCGGCCCGCGTGCGGGCATGGGCGATATAGACGCCGAGTTCGCCGCCATCGACGCGGTCGGCATAGGGCAAATGGCCTTCGCCAAAAGGATTGTTCGAGACCGCAAGCGCCGACGTCACCAGCGGGCGGCGCTCGCCGTCGCCATCCTCGAGCCAGACGCGAACCCGCGGCGGCCGCAGGAGCGCGCGCGACAGCGAACGGATACCGCCGACGAGCTTGCCCAGGCGCGAGCCGAATTTCTGCTGGTCGCGCATCTCGATCATCTCGGGATGAAGCCCCAGCGAGAATTCGTGAATGAAGGGCCGGTCATTGGCGAATGCGATATCGGCCTCGTGCGGATGACCGTAGGCCAGCGCATCGATCGCGGCGTCGAGATCGAGCGGAATACCGAGCGAGCGGGCAAACAGGTTCATGTTTCCGCCCGGCAGGATGGCGAGCGCCTTGCCGGTGCCCTGGAGAATTCCGGCCGCCATCGAAATCGTGCCGTCGCCGCCGCCCGCAAGAACCGCTTCGGCTTCATCGCGGGCGACCGCGTCTTTGACGGACTGCTCCATCCCACTGCCTTCGGTGAAAGCAATGTCGATCGCATGTCCCGCTGCGGAGAACCGCTCGACAAGCCGGGTGGCCAGGCGATCGAGATCCGCCGTTTTAAGTGTGGACGCCTCGCTGTTGATGACGGCGGCAAATCGCATTGGAGCCCTGCTGTTTCCGATCGTGGCGTTCCCACTATAAGTCATCGGCGGGCGATTTGGTTGCGCTGCGTTCGAAAAACACGAGAGCCATGTGTGGCAGTTGTGTCCGTTAGCGGCTATGCACTACAACTAGTTGTACGAATACGCGCTGCGGGGGCCGCATGATTCTTGTGACGATCGAACCCGGTTGCCGGATGTCAGGAGCCTGACGGCAATGTATCGCGTCCTTGTCGCACCGGACTTCGTCATCGCGCCGTCCAACCCGGATTTCCCCCCGGCCATCCTCGACGCGCTGAAGACGGCGCGCGACGATACCGGAAGCAATTTCATCAGCTTCTGGGCCCGTGTTTCCGCCGGCGGGCTCGATTCCAACATCATCGTCACGACCTATCCGGCGAAGTGGCTCGAGCGCTACACGGAGCGGAACTATGCCCATGTGGACCCGGTCATCATCAGGGGGCTGGAATCCGTCGGTGCGGTTATCTTCGACCACAACCATCCGGCAAACGCCGAGGAAGCCGAACTGGCGGAAGGCGCCATCGAGCACGATATTGGCCTCTACACGATCGGCATGCCCGTCCAGATCGGACCGAATATCCGCTCCGTCACGACCTTCTCGACCGATATCGACGTAACCGGCGCGCGTGACGAGGCCGCGGGCGTCCTCGCCAAGTGCCGCGAACACGCCAATATCATCGCACTCACGGTGACGGAGCGCTTCCTCAAGAAGGATCCGCCGAAAGTGGACCTGAGCGACCGCGAGATCGAGGTTCTCTATTGGGGCGCCCAGGGCAAGACCGACAAGGAGATCGGCGAACTCATGAAGCTGTCGCGCTGGACAATCGTCGCCCACATGCAAAGTGCCAAGTCCAAGCTTCATGTCGCCAACAAGCCGGCTGCAATCGCCCGCGCGCTTGAGTTGCATTTGTTTGATCGATACGATCAAAAGTTGTAATTCCGAAATTCTTGACGTAGGACGTTTCGGGGCCCCTGCCGGAGACGTCGATGATCATTCATGTCGAAATGCACGACCGCGAGCGATATGTGCGTGAGATTGCCGGCTACTACAGGTTGCGAAAAACCGTGTTCCACGACCGGCTCGGATGGGATGTCGTCGTCCAGGGTGATGAGGAACGCGACGTTCTCGACGACCTGCCCTGCACCTATGCGCTGTCGCTGGACACGGCCGGCGCGGTCAATGCCGGCGCGCGGCTGATCCCGACGACCCAGACGACGCTTCTCGACCTCGCCTTCGACGGCCTCGTGCCGGAAGGCATCAGCTTTCGTGCGCCGACGATCTGGGAAGTGTCCCGTCTCTGCGTCGACGAGGGAAACGCCGGCGAGCGCCTGTCCGCCGGGCTCGCCATGGCCAATCTGGAGCTTGCGCTGGCCAATTTCGACTATGCGCGCCGCAACGGCATCACCTACTATCTCACCGTCACGGAACAGCGGGTCTACGAGCTGACCCGGCTATTCGATCTGGGCGTCGAACTGCTTGGCCACCAGATCATTGACGGCTGTCCGGTGGTCTGCGGGCTGATCGCGATCGACGAGCGCACGCTGGCCGCCGCCGAGCGCATGCGGCCGCTTACGCTGGGGCGACCGCTTTCCGGTAGAGGTGCCACGTCGCATGGCCCAGCACCGGCAGCGCCACGATCAGGCCAAGGAACATCGGAATCGACGACACGATCACCGCAAGAGTAACGAAGACGCCCCAGGCGAGCATCGGGACCGGACTGGTCGTCACCGTCTTCACGCTGGTGATCATGGCTGTCACGAAGTCTGATTCACGGTCCAGCAAAAGCGGAATCGAGACCACGGTGATCGAGAACAGGACCATCGCCAGCACCGCCCCCACGACGTGGCCAACCGCCAGGAACGTCCAGCCCTGCGACGTCGTGAAAATGACCTCGATGAACTTGTCGAGCGTGGAAAAGGACATGCGCGACAGGATGATCGCCACCAGCAGCCGCACCTGATACATCCACACCCAGAAGACAAACAACATGACGAAGGCCATCCAGGCGAGTTCGCGCTGTCTCTGCAGCCAGACCACGCCCAGCACCTCGCTCCATTTGATCGGCTTGCCGGCTTCCAGCCTTCGGCTCACCTCGTAGAGGCCGACGGCGACGAAAGGTCCGATGAGCGGAAATCCGATTGCCACCGGGTAGATCATCCACGGGATATCCCAGATCGTCAGCGACAGCGCGATGATGATGCCGCCCAACGCATAGACGCCGCCGAAGAACAGGCCGAACAGCGGCGCCCTGGCAAAATCGGAGAGCCCGTTGCGAAGAACGTCGAAGAGATCGCCGACACTGATCGCATTCACCGTCGGCATCGCCGGCGGCCGCCGGGTTGGGGCCGTCGTGTTGCTATTGTCCGCCATGATGTCTCCTCCCGTGACGAGCCTGCGACACAGTGTAGCGTGCGGCAATAGCGCTCATTGACGCAGGTCAACCAGATAATCGCCGCGGCACGTCGCCCGATTGGAACGCGGGCGCCGATCGGTTAGATTGTGATCATGAGCGACAAGCCTTTCACACCGGGAAACGCCGAACCTGCTCCGCGCGGGCAGGAAACACGCGTTGCCGTGATCGCGGTCCTGCTCGTCATTCTGATCGGCATCGCCGGCTTTGCCGGCTGGCTCATCCAGGGCGAAGCGCTGTTCTGGTCGATGCTTCAGGCCGGACTTGCCTGGTGCCTGTGAGCCGCGCCAACGCGCCGTGGCGAAATGACCGGATGAAATCTCCCGCCGTCGACGCTAGATAGGCACCAAACCCTCGAAAGGATCGACATGCGCGCGCTGATTGCTGCCCTTGTTGTCGTTCTTGGCGTCGTTGGCGCCTGGCTCGGCTACGAGATTTACCGGGAAACCGCATCGCCCTCCGGCGAGCCCTATGGCGTCCCGTTCAATCTGGTCGACCAGGACGGCGACCCGATCACCGAACAGGCTTTTCGCGGCCACCCGACGGTGCTGTTCTTCGGCTTCACGCATTGCCCGGAAGTCTGTCCGACTACGCTCTACGAGCTGGGCTCCTGGTTCAACGAACTCGGCGACGAGGGTTCCAATATCAAGGCCTATTTCGTTTCCATCGACCCCGAACGCGATACGCCGGAACTGCTCGGCGGCTATCTTTCCAACGTGACGGACCGGGTGATCGGCATCACCGGAGATCCGGAAAAGGTCCGCGAGATGGCGCGCGGATTCAATATCTATTTCAAGCGCATCGACACGGATGACGGCGACTACACGATGGACCATACGGCCTCCATCATCCTGCTCGACAGCGGGGGACATTTCCGCAAGACGATCGCCTGGGGCGAGAATGCCGAGACCGCCATGCAAAAACTGCGCGACCTCGCCAAGACCTGATTGTCGCACCTGCTCTTGCCGGACATGCCGCCAAGCCAATAGAAGCGAATGTCCGGCAAGCGAAAAGGGCGGCGATGGAATCGATAGCAGTCAAACTGGCCTTCATCGGAGCTGCCGGCATCGCCGCGCAGTGGATCGCCTGGCGCTTGCGCCTTCCGGCCATCGCCTTGTTGCTCGCCGCAGGCTTCGTCGCCGGACCGGTCACAGGCTTCATCGAACCGGCGCGCGACTTCGGCGCGGTCTACAAGCCGGCGATCGGTCTGGCCGTCGCCATCATCCTCTTTGAGGGCGGACTGACCCTCAATTTCCATGAAATCCGCGAGACCTCGAAGGCGGTGCGCCGCATCGTCATTTTCGGCGGGCCGCTGACCTGGCTGGGCGCGGCGCTGGCCGCCCATTTCGTCGGCGGCCTTTCGTGGACCGTCTCCATTATTCTCGGCGCGATACTCGTTGTCACCGGCCCGACCGTGATCATGCCGCTGCTGCGCTCCGCACGGCTGAAATCGCGCCCGGCCTCGCTGCTGCGCTGGGAGGCGATCGTCAACGATCCGATTGGCGCGCTCTTTGCCGTGATCGCCTTCGAGGCCTATCTGGTGATCGGCGGCGGCCACGAAGCCGAAAACCTGGTGATGAACATCGCCATCGCCGCCGGCTTCGCGCTTGTGGCCGGTTTCGGTATAGCGCAGTTGCTGATCTGGGCCTTCACACGCGGTTTCGTGCCGGAATATCTCAAGGCCCCCGTGCTTTTCGCCGCGGTCCTGTCCGTTTTCGCGATCGCCAATGTCTTTCTGGAGGAATCCGGCCTCCTGGCGGTGACGATCATGGGCATCCGCATGGGCAATTCGCGGATCGCCTCGCTCGCCGAGCTGCGCCGCTTCAAGGAAACCGTCACCATCCTTCTGGTCTCCGGTCTTTTCGTCATGCTGACCGCTGCACTCGAATGGCCGGTGATCCGCAGTCTCGACTGGCACGCCGCCGGTTTTGTCGTCGCGCTTCTCTTCGTGATCCGCCCGGCAGCCATTTTCATCGCGACCATCGCGACGGGGCTGAGCTGGCAGGAGAGGCTGCTGACGGCCTGGATCGCGCCGCGCGGCATCGTCGCCGTCGCGGTTGCCAGCCTGTTCGGCACGCTGCTGGCGGATTCCGGGGTGGAAGACGGCCAAAGCATGGTCGCCTTTACCTTCGCCGTGGTGACGGCGACGATTTTCCTGCACGGCTTTACGCTTTCGCCCCTCGCGCGCCTCCTCGGTCTGCGCATGACCGACAAGCCCGGTATCCTGATCGTCGGGGGATCGCGCTGGGCAACGGCGCTGGCATCGAAGCTCGCCGACATGAAAATCCCGGTGACCATTGCCGACGCCAACTGGAACCACATCGCCGACGCGCGTCAGGCCGGGCTCGATACCCATTACGGCGACGCGCTCTCGGAACACGCCCATCACAATCTGAATATCGGCAGATTCAACGCCCTGATCGCCGCGACCGACAATGACGCCTACAACTCGCTCGTCTGCACCGATTTCGGCCCGGAAATCGGCCGCAACAATGTCTACGAGATCGGCGGCGCCCGCGAACAATCCGACCGCAAGGCGCTACGCGTAACCATTGGCGGCCGCCAGCTGTTCCGGCCGGGCCTCGATCTACGCGAACTGCGAGAGCGCCACGCCGCCGGCTGGACATTCCAGACGACGCGGCTGACCGACGAATTCACCGCCGAGAACTATTTCGACAGCCGGACGGAGGACGCTCGCATCCTTCTTTGGCGCAAGCCCGACGGCACACTGGTTTTCGATTACAGCCGTGACAAGAATGGCGCCGCCCCGCAGCAGGACGACGTGATATTGAGCTTCGCGCCGCAGCGCTCTTCCGATAAGTCCGAGGCGCTAAAGAACAGGAAGCCCGCGGATGAGGAGAAACCCGTCGCCGCGCCGGAAGGGAAACTACCGTAAATGTCGCAGATCCGACTTCATCTGACCGCCGGCAAGCTGGAAGCCGAACGCATATTCGAATTGCTGGAACGCGAATTCGAGGATGACGGCTTCGCACTGGGCAATCTCGAAGTCGACGAGGCCGAAGCGATCTTCGAGGTCTCGGTCTATGTCGATGAGGAAACGCACGATCCGGCAGTGGTCGAGGAGCGCATGGCCAATTGCCTCGGCTCCGACAGCTTCGGCCTGAAGATCGACCGCGAGGTGTTGCCGGATATCGACTGGGTCGCCAAATCGCTCGAGGGGCTGAAACCGGTTCGCGCCGGGCGGTTTCTCATTCATGGCAGCCATGACCGCGACGCGGTGCGCGCCAACGACGTCGCTGTCGAGATCGAGGCAGGCCAAGCTTTCGGCACCGGCCACCATGGTACGACCGCGGGCTGCCTCATTGTTCTCGATCACCTGATTCGCACCCGACGCCCCGCCAATGCGCTCGATCTCGGCACCGGCAGCGGTGTGCTCGCGATCGCCCTCGCTAAAGTCGCGAAATGCCCGGTGCTCGCCACCGATATCGATCCGGTCGCAACGCGTGTCGCCACATCCAATGCGAAGCTCAATGGAACGTCGGGCGATATTCGATTCGAGACAGCGACGGGTCTCACCCACCGCGCTTTCACCGAGGAAGGCCCGTTCGACCTGATCGTCGCCAATATCCTGGCCAGACCGCTCATGCGCCTCGCTCCCGAGATCGCCATCGCATTGGCGCCCGGCGGCCGCCTGGTGCTGTCAGGTATCCTGGCGACGCAGCGCCGCATGGTCCTTGCGGCTTTCAGACAGGCCGGGCTGTTTCATCGACATACTTTATGGCGCGATGAATGGGTGACCTTGCATCTGGAGCGCTGAGCGCAGCGCTTGAAACGAAAAGGGCGGCCAAAAGGCCGCCCTGTTTTCGCAGTCAACGTCTGATGGATCAGAACGGATAAAAAGCAGTCGGACGGCGGCGGAGTTCCGCGCGATCGTAGCCATGCGACTTGAGCGTGTCATCGTCGAGCATCAGAAGTGCGCCGTTGACGTAAGACGAAGCCTGGCGGGCACGTGCGTTGACCATTGCGTCGAAGGCGTTGTGGAACATGCCCTTTTTCGATTTGACGGTCATTTTCGTTCTCCTGAATTGATTCCGGTTCGATCCGGTAATCTCAATATGTGAGCAGAACGCCCGAATGACCACGTCCAATGCAGCAGGGCAGCCATGCGTATTTCGCATATGCGAAATGAGATAGTGCAACGCAGCATTAACAGATTCGCATAGCGGGCGATTGATCCGCCTCCAGCCCCGGAATAGTTTCCGCCAGACAGCTCCAGGCGAAAGCGCGACAATGTTTCAGAAATTCTCGGAAAAGAGCGACCCCTCCGCGGGCAAGGCCCGGGTCGCCGCATTACGAACCCGTATGCGTGAAGAGGGTGTGGACATCTATCTCGTGCCGCATGCCGACGAGCACCAGAACGAATATCTGCCGGAACGCGCGGAACGGCTTGCCTGGCTGACGGGGTTTACCGGCTCCGCCGGGACAGCTCTTATCCTCGACGACACGGCGCATGTCTTCACCGACGGGCGCTACACGCTACAGGTCCGCTCGCAAACGGACCCGTCGGTCTTCACCCCGCAGGATCTCGTCGGCAATCCGCCGGCCAAATGGCTCGCCGATCATCTGAAGCCAGGCATGCGCATCGGCTTCGATCCCTGGCTGCACACCGTCGCGGAAGCCAGAAGGCTTGCCGAGGTCTGCCGCGACGGGCAGTCGGAACTGGTCGCGCTCGACCGCAACCTTGTCGACGCCATACGTAACGATGTCCCCAACCCGCCGCTTGAGCCGGTCGCCATTCACCCTCTGGAATTCGCCGGCGAAACCCCGCGCGACAAGATCGGGCGTATAGCGGACGCCGTGAATGAGAAAGGCGCCAAGGCGGTCGTCCTGACCGATCCGGCCTCGATCTGCTGGCTCTTCAACATTCGCGGCCAGGACGTCACCCATACTCCGCTGGCGCTCGCTTTCGCCATTGTACCGACCGAGGGCGAGCCGACGCTCTTCATCGACAAGCGCAAGCTCCCGATCCGCACGGAAGCCTATCTGACGCAACTCGCCGGTCTGCGCCCACCGTCGGAATTCGACGACGGTCTGCGGGAACTTGGGACGACCGGCGCCAGGGTCATGATCGATCCGGCCCTGACGGCCCGCAAGATCGCCGAGGAACTGGAACATGCGGGCGCGACGCTCGTCGAGGCCGGCGATCCCGTACGCCTTCCCCGCGCGCAGAAGAACTCGGCCGAACAGGCCGGTGCGCGCAACGCCCAGCGCCGCGATGGCGCTGCAATGAGCGCTTTTCTGTGCTGGCTCGACGCACAGGAACCGGGAAGCCTGGATGAGATCTCTGTGGTCACCGCGCTCGAGGAGTTCCGCCGCGCCACCGGAGAACGGCTCGGCTTCGATCTCGCCGAGATCTCCTTCGACACGATCTGCGGCGCCGGACCGAATGGCGCGATCGTCCATTACCGGGTGACAGAGAAGACCAACCGGAAGGTCGATGCGGGCCAATTGCTGCTCGTGGACTCAGGCGCGCAATATCATGACGGCACCACCGACATCACGCGCGTCATCCCGATCGGCGAACCGACGGCGGACTATCGCCGCCATTTCACGCTGGTTCTGAAGGGCATGATCGCCATTTCACTGGCGCGCTTTCCCGCTGGAACGCGCGGGGTCGACATCGACGTTCTCGCCCGAAAGGCGCTATGGCAGGCGGGCCTCGACTACTCCCACGGTACCGGGCACGGCGTCGGCTCCTTCCTCGGCGTTCATGAAGGTCCGCAATCGATCTCGAAACGCGGCATGCAGCAGATGCTGCCGGGCATGATCGTCTCCAACGAACCCGGCTACTACAAGCCCGGATCGCACGGCATCCGTATCGAAAATCTCGTCATGGTCCGCCCCGCCGAGATACCGGAAGGCGGCGAGATCGCCATGCATTCCTTCGAAACACTGACCCTGTGCCCGATCGATCGGCGGCTGATCGATGTCGCCCTGCTGGAAGATACCGAACTCGATTGGCTGAACGCCTATCATGCCCGCGTCCGCGAGGAGGTCTCGCCGCTGATCGAAGACGCAGAGGTGACAGGCTGGCTGGAGAAAATGACCGCGCCGCTCAGCCGATGAGCGCACGGAAGGCAAGGATCGCCGCCCAGCCGACGGCGAAGACCGCCATGCCCGGCAGGTAGAGCGCCGCCAGCGCCGCAACGATGACCGTCGCGGCCTCCGCCGGCCCGGAGAAGACCGCCGCGGGAGCGACCAGCGTTGTCAGCACGGCGGCGGGAACCGCGTTCAGCGCCGCTTCGACGCGCGGATGGATCGACGAAAAGCGGGAGAGCACCAGATGTCCGCCGATGCGCGTCAGATAGGTCGCCAGTCCGCCGGCGAGGATGATCCACGTATTGATCGAGATCTCCATTGTCTACTCCATCATGATTTTCGGCCTGCCGCCGATGGCCGCCGCGACCGCCACGCCTGCGATCGCTCCTATCGAGACATGCCAGGGCGAGCCGACGAGCAGATAGGCGCCGATCGAGACCACGGCGCTGACGAGGACGACCGGCAGCCAGTTGGAGCGCTTGCGGAACCCCATGACGAGAACGAGGAAATAGACGGTCAGCAGGAAGTCGATGCCGTAATCTGCGGGGTTCTTCACCAGGCTGCCGAACACCGCGCCAAGCCAGCCCTCGAATATCCAGGATACGTAAAAGGTCAGCCCGCCGCTGACGAACCAGATGAAGCTCAGTGGCTTGCCGGATTCCGCCCGCTTTTCGGCTTCGGCGAATTGCGGGTCGATCAGAAAGAAAAAGCCGACAAACCGCTGCCAGGAAGACCATGCTCCCGTATGCCGCCCGATCACGGCGGAATAGAGCACGTGCCGGAAATTGACGGCAAAGATCGACAGCACGATCAGCCATGGCGCTATTTGGTCGCCGAAAAGGTCGATGCCGACCATTTGGCTTGCGCCCGCGAAGATCACCGCGCTCATCAGCACCACCTCGAAAACGGACATACCGTTATCGACGGCGAGCGCGCCGAACAGCAGGCCGAATGGCGCGGCGGCGATCATGGCCGGCGTGGCAGACAACACGCCGTCGATCATCTCTCGCCTGGGATTCATCGAATATACGCCTCCGTGTGGGCGGTATAGGTCAACAGTGCTGACCGGTCATCGAAAATATTGTCAGGGAGACAAGCGAGATCGGGTGTCGGGCAAGTCCCCGAGGACGCCGACCGGAATTGGGATACAGAGTGCTGCGATCCGCCAAGACTGCGTTCGACGTCGCTTTTAGGTCTGCTCAATCATCGTTGATGTCATACTGAATGAAGTTACCTCCTAGCCGGGCAATGCCAGCCGGCCGGGTAAGCTCGTTTGTGGAAGGGGAGATACCACGTGACCGCCGAAATCCAGCTTCCTGCGTCGCCGCTGCTATCGGAGGATACCGACCTCTTCTATCTGCTCCGCGAATTCGAGACCGCCTATCGCTATGCGCCGACAGGAGGCAGCGTTCCGATCCGCGCGCATATGCGCACGGTTCGCGAACGGATCGCCAGGACCATGAAGGCGAACCCGGCTATGCGTATCGGCGAACCGGCAAGCCTGCCCGTGACAAGCCATCTTGGCCGCGCCCTCGACAATGGCGAGCGGGAACCGACCGAGGTCTTTGTCCGTACGGTCGCCAAGCTCGCGCCGCGCCTGCGCTGGGAATATGGCTATCAGAATGTCCGGCCAACGCTCGCCCGAAAATACGGCTATGCGGATATTCTGGGCCCCTCAGGCTTCATCGGCTGCGAGGATCTCGTCCTGGGCTTCGTCCTGTTCGCGCCGGGCTGCGTCTACCCCTCGCATCGCCATGACGGGATCACGGAAAGCTACATCGTGCTGTCCGGCGCGGTGTCCGAGAACGATCTCGGTGTCTTCCGCCCGCCCTCGATGATCTTCAATGCCGCCGGAACCACGCACACGATCCGGACGTCCTCGCACGAACCGGCGCTGCTCGCCTATGCCTGGACGGGCACGCCGGAGGCGATTGGCGGACACACGATGAAATTCACCCGCGCGCGCAGGAAGTAACGGCGCTCACAGCGCCTCGACGCGGCGGAACCACTCGTCCTCGTCGATCACCTCGATGCCGAATTCCTGCGCCTTGGCGAGCTTCGAGCCCGCCCCCGGCCCGGCGACGACGAGATCGGTCTTCTTCGACACAGAACCCGCAGCCTTTGCGCCGAAGCGTTCAGCCATCGCCTTCGCCTCGTCGCGCGACATGCGCTCGAGCGATCCTGTGAACACAATCGTCTTGCCGGTCAAAGGCGTGTCGGTTTGCGGCTTTTCCGCTTCTTCGATGGTCAGCTCCGCGATCAGCGCCTCGACCATGTCGCGATTGTGCGGCTCGTTGAAATAGCGCGCGAGCGAATCGATCACGGCGCCTCCGATATCCTCCAGCGCATCCATCTCCTCACGCGCCGCCTCGTCGCCGGCAGCGATCTTCAGCGCGGCCTCCTCGAAAGAGGCCCAATCACCATAGGCGCGCGCCAGCGTCCGTGCGGTGGACTCGCCGACATGGCGAATGCCGAGCGCGTAGATCAGCCGTTCCAGCGGAATGGTGCGCCGCTCCTCGATCGCGTCGAACAGGTTTCGCGCCGAGGTCTCGCCATAACCGTCACGGTTCTTCAGCTTGGTCAGTGCAGTCTCGTCGCGCTTGGCCAACGTGAATATCTGCGCCGGCGTCTTGATCTCCAGACCGCCCTCGTCATCGAAGAAATACTCGATCTGCTTGTCGCCAAGTCCGTCGATGTCGAAGGCCCGGCGCGACACGAAATGCTTCAGATGCTCCTTGCGCTGGAACGGACAGGCGAACTCGCCCGAGCAACGCCGCACCACGCTTTCCTCGCCGCTCGCATTGGTCTCGCGCACGATCGGCGTTTCGAGGGAACAGGGACAGACCGTCGGAAATTCGAATGCCTCTGCATCCTCCGGCCGCTTCTCCTCGACGAAGCCCAGGATCTGCGGAATGACGTCGCCCGCCCGCTGCACGATCACCGTGTCGCCAATCATCACGCCGAGTCGCTCGATCTCCTCGGCATTGTGCAGCGTGGCGTTTTCGACGACCACGCCGCCGACGGTGACCGGTTCGAGGCGCGCCACCGGCGTGATCGCACCGGTGCGCCCGACCTGTATGTCGATGGCGTTCAGCGTCGTCATCGCCTTCTCGGCGGGGAACTTGTGGGCGATCGCCCAACGCGGACTGCGCGAGACGAAACCGAGCCGCTCCTGCAGCTTCAGATCGTCGACCTTGTAGACGACGCCGTCGATGTCATAAGCGAGTTCGCCGCGCTCCATCTCGATGGCGTGATAGTGTTCGAGCAGTTTCTCAACGCTCTCAAAGACAGCCATTAACGGGTTGGTAACAAAGCCGAATTCCTTCAGCGCCTCGACCATGCCCATTTGCGTGTCAGACGGCATGTCGGAAACCTCGCCCCAGGCATAGGCAAAGAATTTGAGCGCCCGGCCCGCCGTGATCGATGCATCCAGCTGGCGCAGCGACCCCGCCGCCGTGTTGCGCGGATTGACATAGGTCTGCTTGCCCGCGGCCGCCTGCCTCTCGTTCAGATCGGCGAAATCCTCCTTGGTCATGTAGACCTCGCCGCGCACTTCCATCACCGCGGGCGGATTGCCTTTCAGGCGCTCCGGAATGTCGTTGATGGTCCGGGCATTCGCGGTCACGTTCTCCCCGGTCGTGCCGTCGCCCCGCGTCGCGGCATAGACGAGGTCGCCATCCTCGTAGCGCAGCGACAGCGACAACCCGTCGATCTTCGGCTCCGCCGTCATCCTCAGCGGCGCGTCCTCCGCCAGTTTCAGGAAGCGGCGCACCCGGGCGGCAAAATCGCGAACGTCCTCGTCACTGAACGCATTGTCCAGCGACAGCATCGGAATGCTGTGGCGGATCTTTTCGAATTTTTCGGAGACTGCCGCGCCGACCTTTTCGCTCGGCGAATCCGCACGCTTCAAGTCCGGAAAGCGTGCTTCGATGGCGAAGTTGCGTTGCTTGAGCGCGTCGTAGTCCGCATCCGAAATCGTCGGCGCGTCCTCGCGGTGATAGCGCGCGTCATGTTCGGCGATCTCGGCGGCCAGCCGCGCCAGCTCGGCGGCGGCTTCGTCCTGATTCAGTTTCTCAACAGGTGTAAGCTTTTTATCCGCCATGCCGCCTATCCGACTCTCATTGCTGCGGAATTTAGCGGCGAACATCCGGCGGGCAAACCCGTTTCGCAACGTTCCACGAAGTCTGCTGTCACTGCGCCTTCAGCAATTGCGCCGCAGCCGCCCGTGCCTCGTTGGTAATAGTCGCGCCGGCGAGCATGCGCGCGATCTCCTCTTGCCGTTCGTCCTCGCCCATGCAGGCGACCGAAGTGACAACCTGCTCGCCATGCGAAGCGGCCTTGGCGATCAGATAGTGGGTCGAGGCCCGCGCCGCGACCTGCGGCGCATGCGTCACGGACAGCACCTGTACCGTGCCGGCAAGGCGCCTCAACCGTGATCCGATGGCATCGGCCACGGCGCCGCCGACGCCGGTGTCGATCTCGTCGAAGACGAGTGTCGGCGCGGAACCGCGATCCGCGAGCGCCACCTTCAAGGCCAGCAGGAAGCGGGACAATTCGCCACCGGACGCGACCTTCATCATCGGCCCGGCGCGCGTGCCTGGATTGGTGCGCACCCAGAACTCGACCCGGTCTATGCCATCCTCGGAACGCTGCGCCGGATCACTCTCCATCTCGACGATGAACTCGGCCCGCTCCAGCTTCAGGTCCGGAAGCTCCGCCATGACCGCTGCGACGAGATCGGCGCGGGTTTTCCGGCGCGAGTCCGACAACCCCGCAGCCGTACGGTCATAGACCTCGCCTGCCTCGGCTGCCGCCTTTTCCAGTTCCTTGAGCCGGCCCTCGCCGGCATCGAGATCGGCAAGCTGCTCGGCAAACTGAACGGCGAGAGCCGGCAGTTCATCGACCGCGACATTGAACTTGCGCGACGCGGCGCGAAGCGCGAACAGGCGCTCCTCGATGGCTTCGAGCTGACGCGGATCGAATTCCGATGTGTTGACGGCCGCCTCGATGCGCTCTTGAGCATCCGCCAGATGGTCGAGCGCCGACCCAAGCGCCGCATTGACCTCCTCCAGAAGGCCGGGAGCCTCCGCAGCCTTGCGTTCCAGCCGTCTCAACAGGCTCGCGATATGCGGCACCGGCGACGCCTGCCCCGAGAGCACGTCATGGGCCTCGTTGAGGTCTCCGGCGATCTTCTCGGCCCGCATCATCTGGGCGCGTTTTTCAGCGAGATCCTCTTCCTCGCCGGGCTCCGGCGACAGAGACGAGAGCTCGTCATGCGAAGCCCTGAGATAATCGGCTTCACGCGCGGTCTCGTCGACGCGCGCGCGGTGCTCGATCAGTGCTTTCTCGGCCGATTTCCAGGAGCGGAAGAGCGATCCGACATGCGCCGCCTCGTTCTTCAGGCCGCCAAAGGCGTCAAGCAGATCACGATGCGTCGCGGCATCGACCAATGCCCGGTCGTCGTGCTGGCCGTGAATTTCGACCAGCGCATGGCCGATGGTTTTCAGGAGCCCGGCGCTGGCCGGCTGGTCGTTGACAAAACCGCGGGTTCGACCGTCATCGGACTGCATGCGCCGGAGGATAATCGGTTCGCCGGGATCGGCATCGATACCGCTTTCCTCCAACAGGACGCGAACCGGATGCGCCGGAGCAAGATCGAACAGGGCCGTCACCTGCCCGTGCTTGGCGCCATGACGGACCAGGGATGCGTCGCCACGCGCGCCGAGCGCCAGAGACAGGGCGTCGAGCAGGATCGACTTGCCGGCGCCGGTCTCGCCGGTCAGAACCGAGAGCCCCTTGGAGAAATCGATGTCGAGGGCCTCGATCAGGACGATATCGCGGATCGAGAGCTGCGAGAGCATGATTGGTCAGGATCCCCCGGAAGCGTGCATCAGGCTCCGATGATGCCCTTCATGGCGCGCGAAATCCACGAACCCTTGTTCTCGCGCGGCTGCAGACCGCCGGATTGCAGCAGCGCATAGGAATCCGCATACCACTGGCTGTCCGGGAAGTTGTGGCCGAGCACCGCGGCTGCCGTCTGTGCCTCGGAAACAAGCCCCATCGCGTAATAGGTCTCGACCAGTCGCGCCAGCGCCTCTTCGACGTGACGTGTATTGGCATATTCCTCGACCACGGTGCGGAAGCGATTGACCGCGGCCGGATATTCGCGACGCTCCAAATAATAACGGCCGACCTGCATTTCCTTGCCGGCGAGTTGGTCTCGCGCGGCGCGAAGCTTGGTCTTGGCGTCCTCGATATAGATCGAATCGGGATAGCGCTCGATCAGCTCGTTGAAATTCTGCATCGCCAGAACCGTATTGCGCTGGTCGCGCGTGATTTCCGGTATCTGCGCATAATAGGAAAGGCCGATAATATACTGCGCGTAGGCAGCGTCCTCGTCGGTCGGGTAAAGATTGACGAACCGGCGCGCGGCGTTGATCGCCTCGCTGAACTTGCCCATCTTGTAGGATGTGAACGCCGCCATGACGTTCGCCTTGCGGGCATATTCCGAATAGGGGTGCTGACGGTCGACGGCCTCGAATTTCCGCGACGCCTCGTTCAGCTTGCCGCTGTTCATGTTGGCGAGCGCCTGGTTGTAGAGAACATCGGCGGGTTCGATCGTGTCGACATAGCTCTGCAGGTCGACGCCCTTGTCCTTGCTGGCACAGGCGCCCAGCATGCCGGCAAGCGCGGCAACCGCAAAGGCTCGCGCCGCAACCTTGCCGCCACGCATTGCTTTTCCCGCAGTCACCATCGCCATGTTCCGTATCCTGTTTCCGCAGCCGTCGCCGCTACCGCTTTCGCGATGCCGTCACATACCGCGTCACGCCCCGACCGGCAACGCCGTGCGACGGGAATGTCGCGATTTTGTGGCACAGAACGGATCGCCGCTCGAAGAGCGGCGTCTCCACCAAATAATCGTATGACTGTTGCGTCCGGAACTCAGAGCATCCAGGGCGCATGCGCCTGGGCCTGTGCGGCCGCGACCGTGACGAAGTCGCCGGAAAAGACGCGCTGGCGTTCTTCCGGGGTTTCGACGATCTCATAGGCGGTGCGATCGGTCAGAAGCGCCTTCAGCGCCGCCGCATTGAGGCGGTGGCCACCGCGATAGGACGCGTAGCAGCCGATAAACTGCGCGCCGGCCAGCGCAAGGTCGCCGATCGCGTCCAGCGTCTTGTGCCGAACGAATTCGTCGCGATAGCGCAGGCCTTCCGGATTGATGACCGTATGCTCGTCGCTGATGACCACGGAATTTTCCAGCGAAGACCCGAGCGCATGGCCCGAAGCCCAAAGCCGCCCGACATCCTTCATGAAACCGAAGGTGCGCGCATCGGCAAGTTCCTCGCGGAACACGTCGCCATTCACGTCCGCCTTGAATTCCTGCCGGCCGATCAGCGGGCTGTCGAAATCGATCACGACTTCGAAGCGGGTTCCCTGATGCGGACGGAACTCAGCCCAGCTGCCGCCGATTTCCACGCGCACGGTCTTCTTCACGCGCACATAACGGCGCTTGACGGCATGGTGGACCATACCGACCTCGTCGATAGCCTCGATGAATACCTGGCTGGAGCCGTCCATCACCGGCACTTCGTCGCCGTCGATCTCGACGATCACATTGTCGAGGCCGGTTGCCCAGAAGGCCGCCATCAAATGTTCGACGGTTGCGACATGGACGCCCGACGGATCGCCGAGCATGGTGCACAAATCGGTGGCGCCGACCTGACCGGCCACCGCAGAGATGTCCGCGACCGTCCCGTCTTCATAAATTCGCCTGAATTGCACCCCAGTATTCGGTGCAGCCGGAATCAATCGTATTGAAACCTGTTCACCGCTGTGAACAGCAATGCCGGAGAGTTCTGCCTTGTCGCAGAGCGTGGCTTGGTATCCTAACAACTCGGTCCCCATCGGCCTTTCCGCTGACGCATCGCAGTACAGCGAGGCTCATTGGCTTTTGTCCGCGAACCGTCCCGCCAGCGCAAGCAAGCCGGTTCTCCCCTCTTCAAGGCGACAATATCCGCGAGTCGCCTTCCGGACCAAATCACGCTTTTTTACCAAATGTTACCAGATGGTCAATCTGGCTCGACAGACGAAAAACATTTTCATTCATACACTTAACGTGAAGAGGCAGGCTGCGCGAAGCAGCCTGCCTCCCCTCACTGTAATAGTCGTGCAAGGTCAGTTCGCCTGGCGGCGCAGAAACGCCGGGATCTCCAGTTGATCCTCTTCGGAAGACGCCTGTCCCTGGGGTGCCGAACGGCCGTGATCGTCCAACTGCCCCTTGCGCGGCGCATAAAGCTGCGCGTCCTGCGAAAGCTGCCGGCGCGGTTCCGGCTGCCCCTGAGCGAGAGAGTGATCGGCCGGGCGCAGTTTCGGTGAGACAGTCGTCTTTTCCTCGCGCGAGAGGCCATGCGTCAGTCGCTTCAGCAGACCGAGCGGCCCGCGCTCGTCGTCCTCTTCCGCATGGGGGCGCGCCACATGCGAATCGACTTCGGCCTGAACCATCGGCGGGAAGTCCTCGACGCGCGGCATGCGCGGCGATTCGCGCAGTTCCGGCTGCGGCTGGTAGCGCTGTGGCTGAGGTTCCGGTTCCTGCATCACCGGCGCCGTTGCCGGCGCTGCACGCATCGGCTGCTGCGCGGAAGTGAACAGGCGGCTCTGCGGCTTGAACTCGGGAGCAGCACGTTCCGGAGCGGCTGCGGCTTTCTGTTCGAACGCGGCCATGTCGCGCTCGGTCTCGCGAATTACCTCGCTGACGCCTTCGGACGCGATCTCGGCCTTTGGTGCCGGCGCCGGTGCGGCAGGCTGGGGCGCGGGCGCGCTTGCCGCCGGAGCCGATGCAACGGTCGTGGAAGCGGCAGGCGCCAACGGAGCGGCCGGGCGCGTGATCGCCGGCTGGGGCGCGGGGCGCGGATGGGCGCGCAGTTCGGTCACCGGTGCGCCGATTTCCGAGGCCTGCGCCTCGATACCGGTCGCCACAACCGAAACGCGGATGATGCCTTCCAGCGACTCGTCGAAGGTCGCGCCGAGGATGATGTTGGCGTCCTGATCGACTTCTTCGCGAATGCGGGTCGCAGCCTCGTCCACTTCGAACAGCGTCATGTCGCGGCCGCCCGTGATCGAGATCAGCAGGCCCCTGGCGCCTTTCATCGACGTTTCGTCGAGCAGCGGGTTGGCGATCGCGGCTTCGGCGGCGGTCATCGCGCGTCCCTCGCCGGACGCTTCGCCGGTGCCCATCATCGCCTTGCCCATCTCGCGCATCACCGAACGTACGTCGGCGAAATCGAGATTGATCAGGCCTTCCTTGACCATCAGGTCGGTAATGCAGGCGACGCCGGAATACAGAACCTGGTCGGCCATGCCGAAGGCGTCCGCGAAGGTCGTCTTATCATTGGCGATGCGGAACAGGTTCTGGTTCGGAATGACGATCAGCGTGTCGACGCAGGCCTGCAGTTCCTCGATGCCGGCCTCAGCGGTGCGCATGCGCCGGGCGCCCTCGAAATGGAACGGCTTGGTGACGACACCGACGGTGAGGATGCCGCGCTCGCGGGCCGCCGAAGCGACGACCGGAGCTGCGCCCGTGCCGGTGCCGCCGCCCATTCCCGCGGTGACGAAGCACATATGCGTGCCGTTCAGATGATCGTTGATCTCGTCGAGGCACTCCTCGGCGGAAGCCCGGCCGACATCCGGCTGCGATCCCGCGCCGAGGCCTTCGGTCACACCGAGGCCCATCTGGATGATTCGTTCAGCCTTGTTCATCGACAGCGCCTGTGCGTCGGTGTTGGCAACCACGAAATCGACGCCCTCAAGGCCGGCATTGATCATGTTGTTGACCGCATTGCCGCCGCCGCCGCCAACACCGAAAACGGTGATACGCGGCTTCAGTTCGGTGATGTCCGGCTTTTTGAGATTGATCGTCATTCTTTCCATCCTTTCTGATGCCGGATGCGCCGCCACATCCGGACGCGGGCGTCGCCCGCGGTTTTCTTAGAAACTGTCCTTCAGCCACTGGGTCATGCGCCCCAGAGGCCCGTCCGTTCCCGTCCCGGCCAGTCGGAACGGATGTGCAAATCTCATCGTGCTGTGGTCGTCCTCGGCCACCTGCGGATAGATCATCAGCCCGGCGACCGCCGCGAAGGCCGGCCCCTTGGCTGCCGTCGGAAGACCGCTGACTCCGAGAGGGCGCCCGACCCGCACATTGCGACCCAGAATGCGTCGCGCCAGTTCGGGCAGGCCGGTCAGTTGCGCCGCGCCGCCCGTCAGCACCACGCGCTTGCCGATGACGCTCGAATAGCCGGACTTGTTGATACGATCGCGCAACATTTCCAGTGTCTCTTCCACTCGTGCCGCGATTATACGATTGAGCAGGCTGCGCGGGACTTGCGTCGCCTGTCCGTAGTCGTCATCGCCGATCGCCGGCACCTGGATCACGTCGCGCTCGTCGGCCGGCGTCGCCAGTGCGGAGCCCTGCATCACCTTCAGCCTTTCGGCGTCCTCAAGCCGGCAGGAAAAGCCCCGCGCGATATCCATCGTCACGTGATGGCCGCCGACCGGGATCGAGTCGGCATGAATGAAGGCACGGTCGGCGAAGACCGCGACCGAGGTCGTCCCGCCGCCCATGTCGATGCAGGCGCAGCCGAGATCGAGCTCGTCATCGACAAGCGCCGCGAGGCCGCTGGCATAGGGTGTCGCGACCATCGCCTCGACGCTCAGATGTGCACGGTTGATGCAGATCTCGACATTGCGCAACGGAGCCGCATCGGCGGTCAGGACATGCATGTTGAGCGACAATTGACGCCCGATCATGCCGCGCGGATCGACGATGCCGCGTTCGCCGTCGAGAACATGATCGACAGGCAACATGTGCAGGACCGTCCGGTCGACATTGGCTGCGCGCGCGACGCCCGCCTTCAGCACCTTCTGAATGTCCGATTTGGAGATCGGCCGACCCTCGTCGAGATCGATCGACGCACTCGATATATGGCTGGCCAGGCGTCCCGCGCCGACATTGACGATGATCGAATCCACGGTCACCCCGGCCATCCGCTCCGCCGCGTCGACAGCCTGGCGAACCGACTGCTCCGCCGCATCCAGATCGTTGATCAGCCCGGACTTGATGCCATGCGACTTGGTGTGCCCGATGCCGATCACTTCCGGAGCATGAGTGCGGCCATGCAGGTACTGACCGGTCTCGCAAGGGGTCATCCGGGCGATGACGCAAACCGTCTTGGTGCTGCCGATATCGAGCACCGTGATGACGGCGGACCGCCGGGGCTTTTTCTGTTCGGGCGCGCGGGACTTGGTTGGCATCAGATGTTGCTCCGCCGCGCTGCGGCCTTGATGGCCTTTTCACGCGCCTTCAGCGCGGTTTCGCGCCGCACCATCGCGTTTTCCGTCAACGCCACGGTCGTGCGGTCGGTCAGGCGCATGTCGATCGATGCGATATCGCGCGACAGGATCTGGTTGACCGCATCCATCGCCAGAAGCTTCTCGACAGCCGCTGCCGGCTGCTCGGCGGGCAGCTTCACGGTGATGCCATTGGCGAGGCGGACATCCCAGCGCCGCTCTCCTACATGGATCAGCGCTTTCACCTGGCTTGCGAAAGAGGGATAGGCCGACAGCAACTCCATGAACGGCGCGGCCGCGGTAGACGCGCCCGGGCCGACCACAAGCGGCAGATCGTTGAAACCGTATCCGGCATAGGCGCCGATCACACGGCCGTCGCGCTCGATCAGAGAAAGGGTTTCGCCCGTCTGCCAGATCGCAAAGGCGTGGCGCTCGGTGACGCGGATTTCCAGCTTGTCGGGATAGGCCTTGCGAACCTCCGCCTTTTCAACCCAGGGCAGCCCCTGCAGCGTGTCGCGCGCATCGCGCACATCAAGGGTCGCCAGAGAGGTCGATTCGTTCAGCCCTAGCGCCTCGATCACGGCGATCTCGGATGTATTGACCTGTCCGGAAATCTCGATCTCGGAAATGGCAAAGCCGAGCTTCGCCGTGAGGTCGTTCGCAACGGAGCCGAACTGGCCGCCAGCTACGGCGCCATAGATCGCGGTCGCGGCGAAGATCGAGGCAAGGCCGGCGGCTTCCGCGTAACGCGGCACGGTAATGTCGCCGGCGAAAATCTTGGAGAAGAGGCGGGCCGGCCGGCGCAGCATGCGCGGCACGACAAGGTGGCCCGCAAGCTCGCGACGCTTCGGCGCGATGCCGCTCTTTCCCCGGCTTTTCCCTGTCAACGCAAACAAGATGCGTCCTCCACCATCCAACTTAAGAGCTCCCCGAAGGAGTGCCCGGCATATTCGGCCAGTTCCGGGACCAGCGACGTGGCGGTCATCCCGGGTTGGGTGTTGATTTCCAGCCAGATCACCTCCCCGTTCGGGGAAAACCGGTCATCGTAGCGGAAGTCGGAACGGGTCACGCCCCGGCACCCAAAGGCTTGATGTGCTTTGAGCGCCAGCTTGGTTATTGTTTGGTAAATATTTGGTGAAATTTCTGCCGGACACACATGATTTGATCCGCCTGCGACATATTTGGAATCATAGTCGTAGAACTGGTGTCCCTGCGGGATGATTTCGGTCACGCCGAGCGCCACGTCGCCCATCACGGCGCAAGTCAGCTCGCGGCCATGAACGAAGCGCTCCACCATGACGCGATCGCCATATTTCCACTCCGGCGATGTCAGTATCTGCGGCGGATGCGGCTGGTCTTCCTTGACAATCACCACGCCGAAACTGGAGCCTTCCGTCACCGGCTTGACCACATAGGGCGGCTTCATCGGATGGACGGAGGTGAAATCGTGACGGTTCATCACCCTCGATTCGGCGACGGGGATGCCATGCGTCCGCGCGACCCGCTTGGCTATTTCCTTGTCCATGGTGACGGCCGCCGACATGACGCCGGAATGCGTATAGGGGATCTGCAGATATTCGAGTATGCCCTGGATCCGGCCGTCTTCGCCGAACGGACCGTGCAGCGCGTTAAAGGCAACATCCGGTTTGAGGTCGGCAAGCAGCTGCGCAACATCGTGTCCCACATCGATACGGGTCACCTCGTAGCCGCACCGTTCCAACTCGTCCGCGCACGCATTGCCGGACATCAGGCTGACAGGCCGCTCCGATGAAAATCCGCCCAACAAAACTGCGACATGCTTACGCGTGGACTCGGTCATTGCTTCCCCTTCTTCCCCTGCCTCCGATCGGCTGCGTGAATCCGAGCGTCGTCGCGCAACAGCTACGCGAACAAACGGGACGAATACGGCGTCCGAATCAGTCGATCATGGGACTATGGCGAAAAGAATCAGAGAGTTGATTCGCTGGCAAGACCGCGAAGGGAAAAACTGAAACCGGAATGGAACTTACGGTGCCAATCTAGTCCAATCTGGGACGCAGGATAAGGAACCGGACATTCATGAAAACAGCGGCGAAAGCCAGCCCGGTGGCAAGCCCGGTCCATACGCCGAGTCCGCCTAGATCGAAGACGAACCCGAGCAGATAGGCGGTCGTGAAACCGATCCCCCAATAGCAGAAAATGGCGAGCAGCATCGGCACGCGCGTGTCCCTCAGACCACGCAGGAGGCCCACCCCGACCGCCTGGCCATTGTCGAAAAGCTGAAAGATGCCGGCAATCGCCAACAGCGGCACAGCATAGGCGATAACATCCGCCGCATTGGCCTCCGACGTATCGAGAAACAGCGAGATCAGCGGCGCAGGTACCGTCCAGAAAAGGAGTCCGCTCATCAGCGCGAAGACCAGGCAGATCATTATCGCCGATCCGGCCGCGCGATTGAGCGCCAGCGCATCGCCGCGTCCGAGCGCCCTGCCGATGCGGACGGTTGCCGCCTGCGACATGCCGAGCGGAACCATGAAGGCGATCGAGGCGAACTGCAGCGCGATGCCATGCGCGGCGAGCGCGACCACTCCAAGCCAGCCCATCATCACCGAGGCGAACACGAACATCGTCGTCTCGGCGAGAATCGTGATCGATATCGGCAGGCCGATGCGCAACAGGTCGCGCAGATCCGGCCAGTCCGGGCGCCAGAAGCGGGCAAAGATCTCATAGTCCGCCGCCTTGCGATCCAGCATGACATGGGCAGCCAGCACCGCGAAGGTGAGTGCCGTGGTGCCGAGCGAGGCGAGTGCCGCGCCGCGCACGCCCATTTCCGGCGCCCCCCAATTGCCGAAGATCAGCGCCCAGTTCAGCAGCGCGTTGAGCACGGCGCCCGCGACCGTCGACCAGAATATGATGCGTGGCCTTTCGACCGCCGAAAGGAAGGCGCGCAATCCTTGAGCACCCAAGGCAGGGAACATCGCCCACTGCGCGATGCGCATATAGTCCCCCGCAAGCGCCGCGACGCGAGGTTCCTGCCCGAGCGCCAGGAGAATGCGCTCGGCCTGCCAGAGCAACGGCATCACGAGCGCTGAATAGCCGATCGCAACCCACAGCCCCATGCGCACGGCGCGCCGCACGCCGCGCGTGTCGCCCCGTCCCTCGGCCTGGGCGGCGATCGGCAGGATCGCCTGGCTGAAGCCGGATCCGAAAATCATCACGACGAAGAAAAACGGTGTCGCCAGTACGCCGGCTGCCAGCGCCTCGACCGAATACCAGCCAAGCATGACCGTATCGGTCGTGTTGATCAGCATCAGGCCGATCTGCGATCCGACCAGCGGCACGCCGAGCCCCAGCGTGGCGCGCAGATGGGCGCCCCAACCCGCAGCCGCGGCGTCTCCGCCGACTGCCGCGGCATTCCCGCCATGTCGTTCGATACTCTCGGTCATGGCGGCGCTATGCCCGATTTTCGAACCGGGTTCCATGCATTTCCCCATCGGTGAACCGGAAAGCGCTGACGTTCCGGAACGTTAACCATGAGACTTCGAGCTTTCTTAAAACCCCGCCTATATGGTTGGCGGCATCAAAATTGCGCCTTCAGGTGGCATGACGCCGCCTCGCGTCCGGCATCGAATCGGACACCCTTCATGTGAAATGGTTTCACCGGCAGCGATTGCGCCATTCGCGCGACGCCGCAGCCGGCCGTCGGGACAGACAGGCGTTCGGGGATGACGGGGGACTGACCATGGCCAAGAAACCGGCCGGCAAACCAACCGACCAGGCGGCATCGGCCGCCGGCGGCAACTCGTTGATGATAACGATCCTGCAAATCGCGGGATTCGCCGGATTCGCGCTTGCCCTGACGGTGTTGGTCGCGGGTATGCACGATCTCGGTTTCGTAGACCTGACGCATTCTCTTCACGTCATGATCGTCCCGATGCTGATCCTGATCATCCTTTCGGTTTCGCTATATGCCTTCGCCAGCGGCAAGAACGCAGCCGCAAGGCATGCCGGCCATGCAGCCGCGCTGGAAAGGCAGAAGGAAGACCTCGAGCAGAAGATCGCCGCGACGGAAGCTCGCATGGAATCCTATCTTGGTCCTGCCCACGCCGCGCTGATCGAGGAGAACGAAGGCCTGAAGGCAAGGCTCGAGGAGATCCGCCGGCAGGAAGAAGAGAAGATCAATGCCGAGATCGCCGGACTGCGGGCGCAAAACACGGAACTGCAGGACAAGATCACCAATTGGGCCGTCGGCACTGTCGAGACGGCCATTTCTGACGAAACCCGGTCTGCCGCCTAAGCGCGACCAAGCTGACGGAACTGGTAACAGCCAATGCTTGACTTCATGAAATCTGCTCGTCCGCAGCTGGAAGAACCGGCCGAAGAGCTTTCTGGCGCCTCCGAATTCAAGGCGATCGAGGCGCTTGCCGCCAAGGCGCTTCTTCTTGCCGACACCTACCAGACACCGCCAGTCCCGAAGACCTATGCGGTCTGGTATTCCTATGCCGCGGGCGTTCCCGAAGAGGTCACCAGGAAGATCAACGGCATGATCGAAAAGAGCGGCTCGGTCGGTCCCTATGAACTCGACCAGGTCCACCAGGAATACCTGCTATCGACCGAACAGGAGCGCAAGCACCAGGAATTGCTGACCCGCCACCTCGATCACGAAATGGCGGAAATCGTCAAGCTGGTCCAGGGTCATCTCTCCTCCAGCGACAGCTATTCGGGATCGCTGAAGAAGACGGCGACCTCGCTGGACGAAATGTCGTCGCCGGCGCAGGTGCGCACGGCCATCCAGGTGCTGCTCCGCGAAAATGCCAAGATGCGTTCGGAGACGGTCAAGCTCAACGAAAACCTGACCCAGACACGCGCGCAGGTTCGCAAGCTGCGCGCCAGCCTGGAAAAATCGCGCGAGAAGGAAATGCGCGATTCGATGACCAACCTCGCCAACCGGCGCTATTTCGAGATATCCCTCGCCCGCGAGATCGCCGAGGCGCGCGCAAACGGTTCGTCCATGTGCCTCGTCCTCATCGACATCGATCACTTCAAGCGGATCAACGATACGCACGGCCATATCGTCGGCGACGACGTGCTTCGCTATTTCGCCGCCATCCTGATGAGCAACGTAAAGGGCCGCGATCTCGCCGCACGCTATGGCGGTGAGGAATTCGCGCTCATTCTGCCCGAGACGCGGGTCGAACAGGCGCGTGCGCTGTGTAGCCACATCATGGATCAGCTGGAAAAATCCCGGCTCGTCCTGTCCGAGGGCAAGAAGCCGATCGGCCAGCTGACAGCTTCCTTCGGTATCTCGCAATATCGCCACGACGAGGAGCCCGAGCAGCTCTTGACGCGTGCCGACGAGAAACTGTACGAGGCCAAGAACGCCGGTCGAAACCGGATCGCCCACTGATCCAGACCGTCAGCAAACACTTACATCACAAGCATTGCCTGTTAACTGCGGGGACACCGGGGACAAACTTCGGGCGCCGCTGGACATGCGTTCTCATCGCGACAAGACTGACCCTACTGCAGCTTGGGAACGGGTAATCGACTGCTCCGCAGAAGAACTCCCGAACCGGAAATAGCAGCAGCCCATGCGGGAAGCCTTGGTGTTTCTTTTGGGAATGTCCTTGGACAAGCGTGTGGGGCGTATCGGTAGCGGCATGATCCGGAAACGGAGATTGAACGGGCCGATGCACCGGTAAGTGGCGAACGGCGGGTTAAACCGTAACGCCAGCGCGACCGAGAGGTCTTCGGAACTCGAGGCAGCGTGCCCGGAAGGCTCCCTTGTGGGCCAAAGGGACAAACGTCGGTCGAAGTGGCGGTGGATACCGTTCCTGTCTTCGGGCAGGCGATATGGACCGGTACATTCGATCTGATGCAGGGGGGCGGCGACCAAGGTCACCGCCTTCTTGCATATTGGTGGCACGAAATTTCGGCGCTCAATTCACGTTCCGAATATGCTCATAAATAGCGGTAAAGAACCCCGCGTCTTCGGGATCGTTCCTCTTAAGGACAGAATTGACAGGATAGATCCGCAAGCCAGTGTCCGGATGAAACAGAACCAGAGTTTCGCCGTCCTCGTCATCAACGATACCTAGCGACAATCCGAATTCGTGTAGAATCAGGTCTGCAAATGCACTTCCAAGCACGGCGCCACAGCTGAAATCCTGCCCATAATAATCTTTGTCACCGGCCCATTTGAGGAAGACAGAATCCAGCTCCTCAGCTGACAACGGATACTCAAGGGCAAATTCGGAAGCTATTCTGCACGCGATACGCCGACATTGCATGAACTCACTGACGTCGTCTTCATCGAAAACTCGAATTCGCTCCGCCTCAATTGCGTTCGAAGTTGGCGGTAAAAATGCGGAAAACCCGCTCCGGAATACTGGTTGCTGCACCAATTCCAATTTTTCGCAGATCGACTCAAATACTGATTGCAGTTTCCGATTAAGAGCATCGTCTAACTGGCATGTGTCGGACCAAAAAGAAACGACGGCAAGCATGCTTCCCTGACCAACAAAGCCAAATTGAACTCTCTCATGGTGCGCGTCGCCCTTGAATTCCGGTTGATCGATCCGGAAGACCCGGCCTGGTTTTTCTCCGTGTCTTACGGTGCGACTGCCGATTTCTTTTCGTATTGATTCGCTTTGATCCCCCAGCTTTCCATCCGCAGTCAAAACGGACAGTGTCGATATCCGAATCGCACCGAATTCGCAGCCAAACGGATAGGTTATGTCAGTACCATTATCCTCCACTCCCGTATAAAAATCCTCGGGAGCAGCGTAAAAACCAGAAAGAGCGGCTAGGCGGTGCCTTATCATACCCTCATGTGCTTCACGAGCGAGATCCATATCCTGACACCCTCAAGAGCGACAATAAATAAGGCATAAAATGGTACCATTACATAACCAAGGAAATACTTAACCTAAAGCATCTGCCCCATGAATTCCTGGACTTCCTGTCCCGGCTTGAACAGTCCGATCCGCTTGATTTCCCATTCCAGACGCACTCCGGAATGCTCCAGCACTCTCTGGCGCACGGTTTCGCCGAGCGTTTCGAGGTCGTAACCGGTCGACGTCCCGGTATTGATCATGAAGTTACAATGCATCGGGCTCATCTGCGCGCCGCCGATCATCAGACCGCGGCAGCCGGCATTGTCGACTTCCTTCCAGGCCGATGTGCCCGGCGGGTTCTTGAACGTCGATCCGCCGGTCTTCTCCTTGATGGGCTGCACAGTCTCGCGATGGTGCTGAACGGCGTCCATCTCCCGCTGGATCGTCTCGCGGTCTTCCCTGTAGCCTTCGAACAGGGCCCCGGTGAAAATGACATCATTCGGCGCGTCCGAATGACGGTAGGAATAGCCCATCTCGGCGTTCGAGAATGTGTGTTTGCCGCCTTGCCGGTCGACGGCATAGACCTCGATGACCCGGTCGCGGGTCTCGACGCCATTGGCGCCCGCATTCATCCTCAGCGCGCCGCCGAGGCCACCCGGTATGCCGTGATAGAAATGAAAACCGCCAATGCCGGCTTCGAGCGCAGCCTTGGCCAGGCGCTTGTCCGGGATCGCCGCGCCGGCCCGGATCCGGCTGTCCGAGACCACCTCGGCCTGCCCGAACCCCTTCGCCGAAAGGCGGATCACGACGCCCGGAATGCCGCCGTCGCGTACCAGCAGGTTGGACCCCAATCCGACAACGGTGACGGGTACATCCGCCGGCAGCACCTTGAGAAAAGCAGCCAGATCGTCCGGATCGGCCGGCTGGAACAGCAGTTCCGCCGGGCCGCCGACCGCAAACCAGGTGATCTGGTCCATGGGCGCATTCGGCGTCAGCCGTCCGGCAATGCCGTCGAGCCTCCCGGAAAGACCCTCGAGGAGCTTCTCACCATCGATCGCCGTCATGAGGCCGGCTCGCCCCCGAGTTCCTTCGGCAATTCATAGGCCCACTGGGTGATGTTGCCGGCCCCGAGATAGATGACGAAGTCGCCCGGCTTGGCGATATCCCGGATGATCGGCGCAACCGCCTGAGGCCCGTCGATCAAGCGTGCGTCGCGATGACCGCCGGCCTTCATGCGCGAAACGAGTTCCGCAGCGCCAACCCCTTCCATCGGCTGCTCGCCAGCCGCATAGACCGGCGCTACCATCACGGTTTCGGCCTCATTGAAGCAGGCCGCGAAGTCGTCGAACAGATCATGCAGACGCGAATAGCGATGCGGCTGCATGACCGCGATGACGCGCCCCTCGCCCGCCGCGTCGCGCGCCGCGTGCAACACCGCCTTGATCTCGACGGGATGGTGTCCGTAATCATCGAAAATGCGCACGCCGTTCCATGTCCCGGTCGGCGTGAAGCGCCGCTTCACCCCGCCGAACGCGGATAGACCCCGTTTGATGCCCTCGGCGTCCATGCCGAGTTCATGGGCCACCGCGACCGCTGCGGTCGCGTTGGAAACGTTGTGCCGGCCTGGCATCGGCAGCCGCAGCTCGCGAATCTCTGTGACCGCCCCGCTCTTGCGATCGCGGATCGTGACGTCGAATACGGATGTCGCCCCGTCCATACGGTGGCCGGAGAACCGCACATCGGCCTGCGGGTTCTCGCCATAGGTGACGATGCGCCGGTCGATGATACGCGATACGAGCGCCTGAACCTCCGGATGGTCGATACACATCACGCCGAAGCCGTAGAAAGGCACGTTTTCGACGAAGTGCCGGAAGGCTTCGCGAACGGCATCGAAGGAGCCGTAATGGTCGAGATGTTCCGGATCGATATTGGTGACCACGGCGATATCGGCGGGCAGTTTGAGGAATGTGCCGTCGCTCTCGTCGGCTTCGACCACCATCCACTCGCCTTCGCCCATTCGGGCATTGGTGCCGTAGGCATTGATGATGCCGCCATTGATCACCGTCGGGTCCAGCCCGCCGGCTTCCAACAGCGTCGCGATCATCGAGGTCGTCGTCGTCTTGCCATGCGTGCCGCCAATGGCGACCGCATTGCGGAAGCGCATGATCTCGGCCAGCATCTCGGCGCGGCGAACGATCGGCAGAAACTTCTCGCGCGCGGCAACCAGCTCCGGATTATCGCGCTTGATGGCCGTCGAAACGACGAGGACTTCGGCGTCACCGAGATTATCGGCCGAATGACCGACGAAAACCGTGATACCCTTGTCCCTCAGCCGCTGCACATTGGCGTTGTCCGCCTGGTCCGATCCCTGCACCTGATAGCCGAGATTGTGCAGCACCTCGGCGATACCGCTCATGCCGATACCGCCGATCCCGACGAAATGCACAAGGCCGATTGTCTGCGGCATCTTCATGAAGAACTGTCCTGTTTTCGAGTCTCAGCCGGCCTTGAACCGGGCGGCTGTTTGGCCGGAGGCAATAGCCTCTACCAGATCGGCAAGCAAGGCGGTGGCCTCGGGTTTGCCCGCCTTCAGCGCCGCGGTTGCCATCGCCGAGAGCCTGTCTGCATCGCCCAGAAGTTCGGAAAAAAGGGCCGAGGTCGATTGCGCATCGAGCGTATCCTGACGGCGCACCAGCGCTCCGCCGGCGGCCTCCAGCGCAGCGGCATTTGCCGCCTGGTCGTGGTCCAACGCATGCGGATAGGGGACGAAGATCGCCGGCCGGCCGATGGCGGCGATTTCCGATACGGTCGAAGCCCCGGAGCGCGACATGACCAGATGCGCCGCTGCGATACGTTCGGGAAGATCGGTGAAGAAGGGCGCGACCTCCGCAGTCACACCGAGCTCCGCATAGCGCGCCTTGACCCGCGCTTCGTCTTCGGGACGTGCCTGCTGGACGATCTCGATGCGGCCCCGCAAGGTCTCGGGCAACAAGGCTATCGCTTCCGGGACCGTGTCGGAGAAGAACCGCGCGCCCTGGCTGCCACCGAACACGACAAGCCGGAGTGGACCCGTCTTCGCCGGCGGCTCGTAGGGCTTGCCGGAGACCGCGATCACGGCCGGACGCACCGGATTGCCGGTCTCCACTATCTTGTCGGCCAGCGCGCCTTCCGCCTTCAGGAAACCGCCGGCGATCGCCGTGACGCGGCTGGAAAGCATTTTGTTGGCGCGCCCCATGACCGCGTTCTGCTCATGGATCACGGTCGGGAAATGACCGGCCGCCGACCACAGCGGCGGCACCGTCGGATAGCCGCCGAACCCGACGACGGCCTTCGGCTTGATGATCCTGAGCAGCGCGCTCGACTGGCGCATCCCCTTGAAGAGCGACCAGACCGCGCCGATCACCTTGAAGGGGTTCTTGCCCGACGGAGTGGCGGAATGAATGACATGCAGCTTGTCCTCGGGAAAACGGTCCGCATAGCGCGCCGCCCGCTCGTCGGTCGCCAGCGGCACGCTCCAGCCGCGCGCCTTGAGCTCATAGGCCAGCGCTTCTGCGGGGAACAGATGGCCGCCGGTTCCGCCGGCAGAGATCAGGATAGTGCCCTTCGCCATGAACCGATCCTAGGCAGCCGGCTGGAAATGCGAGGCCGTGTGAAACTGAATCCGTCCGGCCCGTGTCTCGGGTCTGCGCCGGGTGAGTGCGAGCAGCATGCCTGCGGTCAGCGCCACCGCGATCATCGAGGAGCCGCCATAGGACACGAAGGGCAGCGTCATGCCCTTGGCCGGCATCAGTTGCAAATTCACCGCGATGTTGATCGTCGACTGGAAGCCGATCAGGATCGCCAGCCCGCTGACGGCGAAACGCTGGAACGGATCATGGTCGCGCATCGCCTGCATCAGCGCGCGGATCACGATGAAGGCGAAGATCGAGACCAGCACGCCGCAGAGCACGATGCCGAACTCCTCGGCCAGGACGGAAAAGACGAAGTCGGTATGGCTGTCCGGCAGGATGCGTTTGACGGTGCCCTCGCCCGGCCCCTGGCCGAACCAGCCGCCGCGGATGATCGCCTCGCGGCCGGTATCCACCTGGAACGTGTCGCCCTCGCCGGTCAGGAACCGGTTGATGCGCCCGGCCACATGCGGAAAGACGAAATAGGCGCCGACCATCCCCGTTGCGGCGACCCCGCCGAGCACGACGATCCACAGCCATGACAGGCCGGCGATGAAGAACATCGCGCCCCATGTGCCGGCGAGCAGCACCGTCTGGCCAAGGTCGGGCTGCGCGATCAGCAGCGCCGCCATGGCGCCGAACAGGATCATCGCGATCAGGCTGCCGGGGATTTCCGGGCGACGCTTCGATTCCGCGAACAGCCATGCGCACAGGATGACGAAGGCCGGCTTCATGAATTCCGACGGCTGCAGCGACACCCCGAACATGCTCACCCAGCGCCGCGAACCCTTGACCTCGACGCCGAAGAACAGGGCCATCACCATCAGCGCGACGGAGATGAGCAGAACGACGAGCGCAAGTCGTCTGATCTGCCGCGGGTCGAGGAAGGACACGCCGATCATCACGACGAAGGCCGGGATCAGGAACAGCCCATGGCGCTCGACGAAGTGATAGGCATTGAGCCCGATCCGCTCGGCGACGGCGGGGCTCGCCGCGAAGGACATCACAACGCCGAAACCGATCAGGGCGATAAAGGAAGCCAGGAACCAGCGGTCGATCGTCCACCACCACTCGGCCACGGCGCTGCGGTCGCTGCGATTATACATTATGCATCGTCCCCCGATTGCCCTGCCATAAGCGGTTCGATCTCCTTCAATGCCATCACGGCATTAACAAAGGCTTCACCACGTTTCTCGAAGTTCCTGAACTGGTCGAAACTGGCGGCCGCCGGGGCCAGCAGAACGACGGGTTCCCCGCTATTCGACGCCGCCGCATCCGCAGCGGCGTGTGCGACCGCTGTATCGAGCGTGCCGGAAATCTCGTAGGGAACCGCCTCGCCCAGGGTCGCCGCAAAGGCGGGCGCCGCCTCGCCGATCAGATAGGCCTTGGCAAGCCGTCCGAACAACGGGCGCAACGGCTCGATACCGCCTTCCTTGGGAAGCCCCCCCGCGATCCAGTGGATCGACGAAAAGCTCGACAGCGATTTCTCCGCCGCATCCGCATTCGTCGCCTTGGAGTCGTTGACGAAGAGCGCGGCCCCGCGCCGGGCGATGATCTGCATGCGATGCGCCAGCCCCGGAAAGCTGTTGAGGCCAGCCCGGATATCGTCGTCCGACAGGCCAAGCGCCCGGCAGGCCGCGGCAGCGGCAAGCGCGTTTTGCAGATTATGCGCGCCGCGCAGCGACGGCGCGCCGGACAGGTCCAGCCCCGGTCCGCCGCCCGTCACCGAAATCGTCTCGATACGCGCCTGGTCCGCCTCCAGCCCGATCGCGATCCGCCGGCAATAATCGTCGTCGATGCCGCAAATCGCGTAGTCGCTGCCCTCGAGCAGTCTCGCCTTGATGTCCGCGTAATTGTCCATCGTGCCGTGCCGGTCCAGATGGTCCGGCGACAGGTTGAGCAATACGCCGATGCTTGGATCGAGCGAGGGCGCGAGATCGATCTGGTAGGATGAACACTCGACGACGTGAAAAAGATGCTCCGCCGGCGGCTCCAATTGCAGGATCGGCGTGCCGATATTGCCGCCAAGCCGCACGTCCCGCCCGGTCTCGCGCAGAATATGCGCGATCAGCGCCGTCGTCGTCGACTTGCCATTGGTGCCGGTGATCGCAACGAGGGGCGCTTTGGCGGCCAGCACCCGCCGCTCGCGGCAGAACAGTTCGACATCGCCAATGATCTCGACATCCGCGGCGCGGGCAAGATCGGCGGACCAATGCGGCTTCGGATGTGTCAGCGGCACGCCAGGCGCCAGCACGAGGCTGTCGACGCGCGACCAGTCGAGATCGTGCAGGTCGCCGACCGGAATGCCCTCGGCCTTCGCCTTTTCGACCGTATCCGGATTGTCGTCCCAGCAGGTCAGCTCCGTGCCGCCCGCCATCAGCGCCCGGGCCGTGGCGAGGCCCGAACCGCCCAGCCCGAACAGGGCAACGGTCTTTCCCTTTGCTGTGCTGACAGGGGTCATCTGAGCTTCAACGTCGAAAGGCCGATCAGCGCCAGGATGACGGCGATGATCCAGAAGCGGATGACGATCTGGCTCTCCGTCCAGCCCTTCTTCTCGTAGTGATGGTGGATCGGCGCCATCAGGAAGACCCGGCGTCCGGTCATCTTGAAATAGCCCACCTGGATGATGACCGAGAGCGCCTCGACCACGAACAGGCCGCCGATGATCGCCATGACGATTTCGTGCTTGGTGGCGACGGCGACCGTGCCGATCAGGCCGCCGAGCGCGAGCGATCCGGTGTCGCCCATGAAGATCGCGGCCGGCGGCGCGTTGAACCAGAGAAAGCCGAGCCCGGCACCGATAACCGCGCCGAGGATGACGGAGAGTTCGCCGGTGCCGACGACGAAATGGATCTGCAGATATTCGGCGAAAATCGCGTTACCCGAGAGATAGGCAATGACGCCGAAGGAGGATGCCGCGATCATGATCGGCACGATCGCCAATCCGTCGAGCCCGTCGGTCAGGTTCACCGCATTGCCGGCGCCGACCACCACGAAGGCACCAAAGGGGATGAAGAACCAGCCCAGATTGACGATCCAGTCCTTGAAGAACGGAAAGGTCAGGCTGGAGGAGAAGGGCGCATCGCCGGCCCGCATGATGATGAAGGTCGCCGCGCCCGCGATCAGGAACTCGATGCCGAGCCGCGCCTTGCCGGAAAAGCCCTTGTCGCTCTGCTTGGTGACCTTGAGATAGTCGTCGTAAAATCCGATCAGCCCGAAGCCGAGCGTCACCAGCAAAACGACCCAGACATAGATGCTGGTCAGGTTGCCCCACAACAGGGTGGAGCCGACAATGCCGATCAGCATCATCAGGCCGCCCATGGTCGGCGTGCCGGCCTTCTTGAAATGCGTCTGCGGTCCGTCGGCGCGGATCGGCTGGCCCTTGCCTTGGCGGATGCGCAGCGATGCGATGATGCGCGGCCCGAACAGGAACACGATGAAGGCCGACGTGATCAGCGCCGCGCCCGTCCTGAAAGTGAGATACCGAAACAGGTTGAAGACCTGGAAAGTATCGGAAAACTCCGTCAGCCAGTAGAACATCTTTTCCCAATCCCCCTCCGGCAATGCCGGGTCATGCGGAGTTTCCCGTCACGCGTCGGCGCGCGGATATTTGTCCAGAAACGCTTTTACGATGCGCGAAAACCCGATGCCGTTCGACGACTTGACCATGATCACGTCACCGGGACGCGGCGCCGCGATCAGCTTGTCCGCGAGTACGTCGGCAGTCTCTTCGTATTCGCATTCCATGTCGTCCGTTACCGCATCGGCCAGCACCTTGATCTCGCTGCCGGCAAGATAGAGACGGTCGATCCCGCTCGCCTTCACCGGGCCGGCGAGTTTCATGTGCAAGTCGCGCGAATGGTCGCCCAGTTCCAGCATGTCGCCGAGCACGGCGATGCGTCGGCCGTCATCCTCGAGCGGCGCGGAGGCAAGCAGGTCCAACGCCGCCTCCATGGAAGTCGGATTGGCGTTGTAGCTCTCGTCGATCAGCGTGAAAGTGCCGTCGCCGACCTTCAGCCGGTGGCGCTGGCCGCGCCCCTTTTCCGCCTGCAACGTCGACAGCGCCTCGCACGCCTTGCCCAGATCCGCACCGGCCAACTGCGCCGCGCCGAGTACCGCCAGCGCGTTCTGCACCATGTGGCGTCCCGGCACACCGATCCGAGCCGTGACCTCCTCGTCGAATACCTTCGCGGTCACGAGCGTCCCCTCGTCCAGGTATTTCGCGTTGAGGAGCCGTATGTCCGCCCGGTCATGCGCGCCGAATCCGTGGATATGCGATACGCCCGCCTGCCCCGCCAGCCTGTGCAACAGCTTGAAGCGCGCATCGTCGCGATTGAGCAGTGCATGCCCGCCCTTCACCACGCCCGAGAAGATCTCCGCCTTGGCGTGGGCGATCTCGTCGAGATCCTTGAAGAAACCCAGATGTGCCGCCGCGATTAGCGTGATGATGGCGATATGCGGCCGGACCAGCTTCACCAGCGGCTCGATCTCGCCGGGATGGTTCATCCCGATCTCGAACACGCCGAAATCCGTGTCGGCCGGCATCCGCGCCAGCGTCAGCGGCACGCCCCAGTGATTGTTGAAGGACGCCGCCGAGGCATGCACCTTGCCGGATGCCGCGAGCACGTGGCGCAGCGCCTCCTTGGTCGTCGTCTTTCCGGCCGAACCGGTGACCGCGATGATCTGCCCCTTGGTCCGCGCCCGCGCCGCGATGCCGAGGCGGGCGAGACCGAGCAGGACTTCGTCGACCACCATGATCGGAACCGTCATCCGGCCGAGCGCCGGCAGCCTCGCCTCGGAGATGACGAGGACGGAAGCACCGGCCGCGGCCGCGGCGGTCGCGTAATCGTGGCCGTCGAACCGGTCGCCCTTGATGGCGAAAAATGCGTCGCCCGGTTTCAGCGTGCGGCTGTCGATGGAAATGCCGGTCACGGCCGCCGGCGGCTCATGGGTCGGGCGCGCTTCCATGGCGCGGGCCATCTCCTCGCCGGTCCAAAGCGGCACGGTCATCGTATCGGCTCCAGTATCCGTCACGCCGCCGCTCCGCCGATTGCCGCCCGCGCTTCCTCGTGGTCGGAAAAATGCACCGTCACGCCCTTCGCTGTCTGCCCGGTCTCGTGACCCTTGCCCGCGATGATCAGAGTGTCGCCGCGCTGCAGCGACGCGATCGCGGTTCGGATCGCCGCGCGCCGGTCGCCGATTTCGATCGCGCCGGGCGCGGCCTCGAGGATCGCCGCGCGGATCGTCGCCGGATCCTCCGAGCGCGGATTGTCGTCCGTCACATAGACGCGGTCGGCAAGCCGGTGTGCGATACCGCCCATGATCGGCCGCTTGCCCGGATCGCGATCACCGCCCGCGCCGAAGACGACGACGATCTCGCCAGAGGTGAAAGGCCGCACGGACAGGAGCACCTGCTCCAGCGCTTCCGGCTTGTGGGCATAATCGACATAGACGAGCGCGCCATTGTCGAGATGGGCGACCAGATCGAGTCGGCCGGGCGCGCCCTGCAGTTTTTCAAGCGCCGCGAAGGCGGACGCGGGCGCGATGCCGGTCGCGATGGCCAGCCCCGCGGCGACCAGCGCATTGGCGACCTGGAAGTCGCCGGCCAGCGGCAGTTCGACGCGATAGGTTTCCCGGTCATGCACCAGTTCGAGCACCTGCCGGTAGCGCTCGTGCTCGACCCGTTTCAGCGAAACGAAATCGCCCTTGCGTCCGACGGTCAGGACATCGAGTCCGGCTTGCGCCGCCTTTTCGATGGCCCGCCCGGAATAGGTATCGTCGGCGAAGATCACCGCGGGCTGCCCCTTCTCCAGCAGCGTGTCGAACAGGCGCATCTTCGCCGCGAGATAATCGTCCACCGTCAGATGGTAGTCCATGTGGTCGCGGCCGAGATTGGTAAAGCCGCCCGCGGCAAGCTTAACGCCGTCCAGCCGCCGCTGGTCGAGACCGTGGCTCGAGGCTTCCATCGCGACATGCGTCGTACCGAGACGCGCGAGATCGCGCAGGATCGTGTGCAGCATTACCGGATCGGGTGTCGTCAGCGAATCCGCGATCGTCAGCTTCGGCGAGACCACGCCGGTTGTGCCGAGACTGGCGGAATTCTCGCCAGCATGGGCGTAGATTTGACGTGTGAATGAGGCGACGGAGGTCTTTCCCGCCGTGCCGGTCACGGCGACGACCGTCTCGGGCTGCGGTGCGTAGAGTTTCGCGGCGATCAGGGCAAGCGCCCGGCGCGGATCGTCCGAGCGGATCACGGGAACCGAAAGCGCGCCGACATCCGCATCCGCCCCGCACAGGACCGCGACAGCGCCTGCATCCACGGCGGAATTCGCATAGGCCGCGCCATCGGCCTTGGATCCTGCGAGCGCGACGAACAGATCGCCCGGCGCGACCTTGCGGGAATCCGCGGTCACGCCCGAAAATTCGAATTCGGCCGGCGACGTGGCGGCGTTTGCAAATGAAAGTCCGTCCAGATCCTGCAAACGCATAATGTGTCCCGGTTCTCCCCGATTCGTTTCCCTACGCCTGTTTAAACGTCAATACGACACGAGCAAGGCGTCATCGCCCTTGCCGAACTCCGGAGTGAGGCCAAGCAGCGGCGCCGCGCGGCGGATGATCGCGCCTGCGGTCGGCGCGGCGTTGGAGGCCGCGGTGGCGCCCTGCCCCGATCCCGGCACCGGCTTCGGTTCGTCGACGACGACCAGCACGATAAATTCGGGATCCCTGATCGGGAAGGAAGCGAGATAGGCGTTGAAGCGTTTGTTGCCGACATAGCGGCCGTTGACCACCTTTTCCGCCGTGCCGGTCTTGCCGCCGACCTCATATCCCTCGACCAGCGCCTGCCGGCCCGACCCGTGTTCGCCATTGAGGTCGAACAGTTCGCGCATATTGTCGCTGGTCTGTTGGGAGATCACGCGTTTGGCCAGGCCTTGTGCCTCGTCCGCGCTGCGCGGCAGGAAGGTCGGCGGGATCAGCCAGCCGCCATTCATCAGGGCGGCCGCGGCCACTGCCGTGTTCAGGGGCGTCGTCGCCACGCCGTGACCGAAGGAGATCGTCATAGAGTTGATCTTCTTCCACTCATTCGGCTGCGTCGGGGTCGCGACCTCGGGAAGTTCGGTATCCAGCCGGCTGAGCAGGCCGAGCCGGGTCAGGAAAGCCCTGTGCCCCTCGACGCCGACCATGTCCGCCTCGCGCGCCGAGCCGACATTGGAGGAATACTTGAAGATCTCCGGAACGGTCAGCGAACTGCCCTTGTTGTGGAATTCCTTGATCGTGTAGCCGGCCACGCGAAACGGACGCGTGTCGACCCGCGAGTTCATATTGACGACACCGGAGTCGAGCGCCATCGCGGTCGTGAAGCTCTTGAAGGTCGAGCCCATCTCGAAAACGCCGCCCGACATGCGGTTCAGCCGGTCCTTGTCGAGTGCGTTGTACGGGTTGTTCGGATCGTAGTCCGGCAGCGACGCCATCGCCACCACCTCGCCGGTCTTCGCATTCAGCACGACGGCGCCTGCCGCGATCGCCTGGTAGAGATCCAGCGCATGGTTCAGTTCGTCGCGCACGATATATTGCACGCGCGCATCGAGCGAGAGCTTCACCGGAGCAAGATCGGTCGCAATGTCGAGACCAAGGTCCTGCATGGTGCCGAGGCCCTGGTCGTCGATATATTTCTCCAGACCCGCGATACCGGCATTGTCGATATTGACGAGACCGAGAATATGCGAAGCGAGCGGGCCGCCTGGATAGAAACGGCGTTTCTCGGTACGGAACCCGAGACCCGGAATGCCCAGCGCCAACACGTCGGCCTGCTGGCGCGGCGTCAGTTCGCGCCGCAGCCAGACGAATCCGGCGCCTGACGACAATTTCCTGTGCCATTCCTTGTAATCGACATCCGGCAGCACGGAGGAGAGCGCCTCCACCGCTTCGTCGGCATCGACGATGCGGCGCGGCTCGCCATAGAGCGAAGCGACATGGATGTCGGTCGCTAGTACGTCGCCGTTGCGGTCGACGATGTCCGGCCGCGACGCGAGACTGCGATCGGTCGCGGCGAAATGCTGCCCCTGATCGACATTCGCCAGACCATATTGCACCAGCCGCCCGCCGATCACCGCATAGACGCCGAAGAAACAGGCGATGGCGATAACCACGCGCGACTTGCTCCGGGATACCGGGCGGGCATGTGTCGATTTGTGGACGGCTTCCATCAATTGCCCTCCACGCTTCCGGTCGTCAGCTGATCCGGCATCTGGCTGGCGATGATGTCGGCGATCCCGTCATTCTGCGGAATTTCCGGCGCGGCCGGCAATTCGTTCGGATGGACGATCTGCTGCGGTTCGGTCTGCTGAAGCTGCAACTGTTCGCCATACTGGTCGGCAAGCGTCTTCAGCCGCGACGGCTGGCTGAGATAGGCCCAGTCCGCCTGCAGAAGGTCGATCGACTCCTTCTCGAGCTTGATGCGCCGCTCAAGCTCGTTGATCTCGGCGACGTTACGCTCGGCCCGATGCTTGACGGCATAGGTCCAGGTTGCCGCGCCCAGCATCAGGACGATAAGGACGATGTTGACGATCCGGATCATGATACCCTTCTTCCTGTCTCGCCCTTGCGCTTCGGCCAGGGCAGGTCCGGCAAACCGAACAGCGCCATATCGGCCGGCTGCGCTGCGACGTCGGTGCGAATGCCCGCTCTCAGCTTCGCCGAACGGGCGCGCGGATTACGCTCGGCCTCGGCATCGGATGCCTTGACCATCGCCTTGCCCTCGACACGAAATGTCGCCGGCGTCGCCGAGACCTCCGGCATGTGCCGGGAACCGCCCGTGCCGCCGAGACGGTCCTGGAAGAAGCGCTTGACGATCCGGTCCTCGAGCGAATGGAACGTGACGACAACAAGCCGCCCTCCCGGCTTCAAAATATGTTCGGCGGCGAACAACGCCCGGCCGAGTTCGCCGAGCTCGTCATTGACGAAGATGCGCAGCCCTTGAAAGGTCCGCGTCGCCGGATGGATCTTGTCCTTCGGCCCGCGGCCGACCGCCTTCTCGACGACCTTGGCGAGATGCGCCGTGGTCTCGATCGGCCCGAGCGCACGCTCCCTGTCGATCGCGCGGGCGACCCGGCCCGCATGACGCTCCTCGCCGAGGATGCCGACGATGCGCGTCAGATCGGAGACGGCGAAGCTATTGACCACATCCGCGGCGCTCAATCCCGATTGCGCCATGCGCATATCGAGCGGCCCGTCTTTCTGGAAGGAAAAGCCGCGCTCCGCCTGGTCGATCTGCATGGACGAAACGCCGATATCGAGCACGACCCCATCCACGCTCCCGGCCTCGAAATGCTCGTCCATCTGTGAAAACGGCGCGTGGACGAGGTCCAGCAGCCCTTCGAATTCGGCCAGCATCGGCGCCGCGTCGCGGATGACATCCGGGTCCTGGTCGAAGCCGGTGACATGGGCGCCGCGCTCCAGAAGCGCGCGCGAATAGCCGCCCGCCCCGAACGTGCCGTCGACCATGCGCTCACCGGAAGCCGGCGTCAGCGCCGCGACGACCTCGCCGAGCATGACCGGGATATGGCGGTCGCCGCTCACGCCTGCGCCTCGCGCTGCGCGCGCAGACGCGCCCGCACTTCCTCGCGGAACGCCTGGAAGCGTTTCGGCTCCCACATCTGGAAGAAATGGCCGCGCCCGACAAAGGCGACCTCGTCGGTGATGCCCGTATGGTCGCGGATGAAATCGGTCACGCTGATGCGGCCCTCCGCGTCTGGTTTCAGGAAAGCGCCATCCCCGTGACAGAAGATCGACATGTCGTCGGATGAGCGCAGGAACGGATCGTCCTGCGCCAAGCGCGTCTCGTAGCGTTCCAGCAGGTCCATTCCGCCCGCATCGATCGCCGGCATGTCGATGGCCTGCAGCGCGTAGAGCTCCCCCAGCCCACGCCGCTGCAGCACATTGCGGAACAGGGCGGGTACCGAGACCCGACCCTTTGAATCGATCCTGTTGACCGCATTCGACAGAAACCGGTCCACGCCAAACACCCGCCGCTTCCGTCCCGCTGAAGGCCCGTCCCGAAGCCATCGACAAAGACTTTCCGTTTATCGTGCCGCGCAGGGAGGCTTCACCTCGCGCCGACCATCGAGAAGCGCCGTGTAAAGGACGAAGGGCGCCGCGCGGGACGATGAGCCCCGCTTCGCCCGGCCCTTGCGAGCGGCGTGCAATTCCTGATGGAGAAGGCAATCCTGCCCGGTTCGAATTTCGTCTTTCTGGGATAACATGGGCAAGCTTGGGAATCAATGGGAGCAAGACACACATTCCGCATTCGCCGCCTTAGGCCGCGCACAGTGCGGGCATGGATCATTATGTCCGCATTAACCTTAAGGAAGCGTTGAAGAGGCGGAATTCGGCGGCTTGACAGTCGCTCCCGCCCGACATCCGATACGCATGAGCGAACCTGGGAGGAGTTCAGTGTCCACCGCACCGGTCTACGAGATCGATCTCGACGCCTTTTGGCGCGACCCCTATCCCGACCTGAAAAACATGCGCCGCGACTGCCCCGTCGCCTATGTGCCGCAACTCGGCGCGACCCTGATGACGCGCCGCGACGACATTTTCGTCAACGAGAAGAAGATCGACATTTTTTCCTCGTTGCAGCCTGAGGGACTGATGACGCGACTGATGGGCGAGAACCTGATGCGCAAGGATGGCGAGGCCCATGCCGTCGAACGCAAGGCGATCTTTCCCTCGGTTTCCCCAAAAACAGTGCGCGATGTGTGGCTGACGGAATTCGACCGCCATGCAGACCGTATCCTCGACGACATCGCGGCGCGCGGGCAGGCAGATCTGGTATCCGACTACGCCCTGCCCCTGTCCGCCGAAGCGCTCAAGGTCATAACCGGGTTGACCAACATGGATTTCGCGGAGATGAACCGCGTCAGCCAGGGCATGATAGACGGCTGCGCCAATTATGCCGGTGACCCGGCTGTCGAAGCCAGATGCAATGATTGCACCGCTTCCATCGACCGGCACATCGACGAGCGCATGCCGCAAGTCGAGGCAGCGCCCGACCATTCGATGCTGTCGGTCCAGATGCGCGCCGGCCTCTCGGTCGAAAAGATACGCGCCAATATCAAATTGGCGATCTCTGGCGGCCAGAACGAACCGCGCGACGCCATCGCCGGCACGGCCTGGGCGCTTCTGGCCCATCAGGACCAGATGGCGCTGATCGACAAGGGAGAAGCGACCTGGCTCGACGCTTTCGAGGAATATGCGCGCTGGATATCGCCGATCGGCATGTCGCCGCGCCGCATCGCCCGCGATGCCGAAGTCGACGGAATCGCCCTGAGGCGGGACGAACGCTTCTTCTTCATGTTCGGCTCTGGCAATCGCGACGAGAGCGTGTTCGAGGACCCCGAGGAATTCCGGATCAGCCGCGATCTGTCGCAATCGATCTCGTTCGGGGCCGGTCCGCATTTCTGTGCCGGCGCCTGGGCCTCGCGCGCGCTGATCGCCCAGGTGGCGCTACCGAAACTGTTCGACAGGCTTCCCGGCCTGCGCCTCGCCGGCGACGCGGATGTGCCCTTCGTCGGCTGGGCCTTCCGTGGCCCGTTACGTGTCCCGGTCGTGTGGGACACGTAAAAGAAATACCAGCCGGCCTGTAAGCCGGGTTCTGTACGGCGTGAGCCGTGACGGCCATTCCTCTGGGACGGACATTGCTGCCCGCCTCTAGCAACCTACCCGGACGGCATCCCGGAAACAGGATCGAGCCGAAGCCCTGCGCCGTCCCTATTCGGTCTTGCTCCCGGTGGGGTTTGCCATGCCATGCCTGTTGCCAGCCATGCGGTGGGCTCTTACCCCACCCTTTCACCCTTGCCCCGCCTGTTTTCCCGTCGCCGTTTCGGCGAGAAAGGCAGACGGGGCGGTTTGCTTTCTGTGGCACTTTCCCTAGGGTCGCCCCCGCCGGACGTTATCCGGCACCGTGTCTCCATGGAGCCCGGACTTTCCTCGCCCGCCGCCTTTCGGCATATGGCAGGGCGCGGCCGCCCGGCCGGCTGGTGGACCGCATTTAGTCTTCTTCATCCCGCGATGCAACGCGCCATCGGTGGGTGCTCGGTTACCGGTCGTTAAAATCCTTGATTGTTCGTTAACCCTTCGAATCCCTTACCTAAGGTAAATTCGATTCGTGCGAACCATAAAACCGAGGAAACGAACAATGCATCTCCGCCACATCAAGGCACTCGCTCTCACCACCTGCATCGTCTTCGCCGTGACCGCGGTCGCGGACATTCCGTCATCGGCCGGATACGGCTTCGGTACCGTCGCCAGCGCACAAGCCGGGAACGGGAACGGCAATGGAAACGGTGGCGGTAATGGCGGCGGCAACGGTGGTGGCAATGGAGGCGGAAAAGGCGGCGGCGGTGCCGGCGGCAACAGCGCATCGGCCGGAAGCCGGGGTAGCGGTCACGGTGTCGGCGGCGGCAATGGCAAGTCCGGCGGTCTGTTCGGCGCCCTGTCCGCGAGGTCCAAGTCATCGGCTTCGAACAACAATGGCAAGTCGCTGCTGGGCGGTCTCGGACTGACATTCGGCCGCGAGAAGACCAAAACGAAGACCGCCTCCAGAAGCAAACCGTCGACCAAGTCGCCGACCGCGAAGATCCAGCTGGCAAGCGTGCCCACGCCCCATGTCAAACCCGCCCGAGAGAAGAACTTCAAAGCCAAGCTGGCCGGCTTGAATTCGCTCAACCGCAATTACATGGCCTACATGAACACCAAGGATCCCCGTCTCGGCGCGATCCAGTCCTACATGATGGCGTCGATCAATTACGAGAAGGCCACGGAGTCCCTCGAGGAAGCCCTTGCCAATCTCGGCCCCGCCCTCGACGCCTTCGCCGCCACGGTCGAGTCCATCTACAGCGGCGTGACGACCTATGACGGCTTCTCTCCGGTCGATCCCGATATCGACAGCCTCGAAAGCCGCCTCAACGACCTGACAAACCTGGATACGTCTTCGCTTACCACCGAAGAGACCGAAAACGTCCAGAACGAGATCAATGCGATCAATTCGGCGCTTTCCAGCAACGAGGCGACCACGCTCGGCGGATTGCAGGAGCAGGCCGAAAACGCGCAGGAGCAGATCGATGCACTCGCCGATCAGGTCACCGACGAGGCCCTGACCGAAGCGCTTCTCTCGGCGGCGAACAAGAACCGCGTCAGCGAATATGGCACTGAAGACTATGTCGACGCGGAGATGCTCGGCTGGGCAAAGGATCTCCTCGGTGTCGACGATGCCTATGGCAAGATGGATCAGATGCGCGAAGCGCTCGACGCCGAGGAGGAGACGGCCGGGGCCGTGGCACCGGCGACAGAGGAAACCGACAGCTAGTGCAATTCAGGTTTGGATTGAAACATCCGCATCAAAATGCGCGTTCGAGCCAAAGGCGAGAGGCAGCGCATTTTGATTCCATCGCAACCTGAAATGCACTAGGTCGCGCTGCCGCGAGACGTCCCTCGTCACGCGGCGGCGCGGGCGCGCCTCATAGGCTTGATCCGCCGGATCCCGAGAAGCGCCAGCACGATGAGCAGATAGATGATCGGCTCCGGCGGCCAGGCCTTGACCAGCAGCAGGTAATGGATCGCCCCGGCCAGTACCGCCGGATAGACGAGGCGGTGCAGGTTGCGCCAGCCCGCCGAGCCTAGCTTGCGGATCGAATAGCGGTTCGAGGTCGCGGCCAGCGGCACCAGCATTAGGAAAGCGGCCATGCCGATGGTGATGTAGGGCCGCTTGATGATGTCCTTGCCGATCTCCCCCCAGAAGAATTGCTTGTCGAGCGCCAGATAGGTCGCGAGATGCAGGACGACATAGATGAAGGCGATGAGCCCAAGCGCCCGCCGGTATTTGACCAGATTGATGCGCGCGAACCGGAGCAAGGGCGTGACGGCCAGTCCGAGGATCAGGAAGCGCAGCGCCCATTCGCCGAGCCCGTTTTCAAGAACGCGCAGCGGGTCAGCCCCGAGAGCGTTTGAAAACGCGCGCACGAACAGGTCCACAGCGGGGACGAGCCAGATCGCATAGACGGCCCATTCCGGCGTGGCGGTCCAGAGTTTCGACTGTGCCATGGCGTCAGAAGAACTTCTTCAGGTCCATGCCGTCATAGAGAGACGCCACCTGATCGCCATAGCCGTTGAACATCTGCGTCTCGACACGCTTGGCGAACAGGCCGGCGCCGATGCGCCGTTCCGATGCCTGGCTCCAGCGCGGATGGTCGACCGTCGGATTGACGTTGGAATAGAAGCCGTACTCGCGCGGGTTCTGGATGTTCCAGGTCGCCGGCGGCTCATCTTCGGTGAAGCTGATCTTCACAATCGACTTGATGCTCTTGAAGCCATACTTCCACGGCACGACGAGCCGGACAGGCGCGCCGTTCTGGTTCGGCAGCACCTCGCCATGCAGGCCGACGGCGAGGATGGACAGCGGATGCATGGCTTCGTCGAGACGCAGCCCCTCCACATAGGGCCACGGCAGCACGCGATAGCCGGAGTCCTGCGCCCACATTTCGGATGGCCGGACGAGGGTTTCGAAGGCAACATATTTGGCGCTGCCCTGCAGGTCGAACTTGTCGATAATGCTGGCAAGCGGGATGCCCACCCAGGGCACGACCATCGACCACG
>Ga0070729_10000698_pt1 | contig 63928 bp, 59 predicted proteins | sample tdDd472_FD_66725 | JGI IMG/M metagenome (GOLD analysis project Ga0070729, IMG submission 66725) | Marine sediment microbial communities from the Atlantic coast under amendment with organic carbon and nitrate - tdDd47.2 | ecosystem: Environmental > Aquatic > Marine > Coastal > Sediment | place... | reverse complement strand
ACATGGGATCAGGAGACCGGCTTGACCGAACAGTGATAGGGGATGCGGTAAATCTTGGAGCCCGCCTCTGTTCAATTGCCGGGAGAAATACTATTATTCTCTCTGAATTTACCTGGAATCAGGTGAAAGGAAGTATAGATGCAATCGAACATGATGCGATTAATGTTAAGGGTAAAGAAAAGGCGGTTAAAATTTATACACTAAGGAGCATGACATGAAAGGAACTTTTTTTATAATCATAGCAGCCTCTATGTTACTCTCCTGCGGGATGGACCGGCACTCCTCTTTCGTTTTGCCAGAAGATTATACTTCCTGGAAAAAGCCGGTAAACCGGGTTCTCGATTACGAAGTCCCGGGCCACGGGAAAAGCTTCAGGCGAATATATGCCAATGCCATCGCCTTTAAGCCGGTACGGGGAAAAATACGCGGCACTGATGCACTGGTAATGCCCGACGGAGCGGTAATAATAAAAGAGACCTATGTAAAAAGGTCAGATATAAAAAAAAGAAACTATAAAAATCTTACCATAATGGTGAAGGATGTATCAAGCCCTGTATCGAAGAACGGCTGGCGTTATTTTATGAAAGGCAAGAATAAACCTGTCATGGAAGTTAAAAGCAGAATGTGTATCGGCTGCCACGAAGCGGCAAATGAACCCCATCCCTATTTTGATAAAAACAAAAAAGGAATCTTTAGGGATTATCTCTTTGTTAAATTCAAGTGAAATTGGCACGGTGCATGTATAAAGTAACAAGGTATCTATTTATTGCCGGTATTTTTGCAGCAACAGTGAGCTATAGCTATTAGAAGGATGTTTTTTTACTTACCACTTTCTACTTTCAACTATCAATCTCTTCTTCAAGATTATCCCAGCACAGGTCATTGCGTATCCCGAAACGGGTCAGGGAGAAATCATACTTTACCGGGTCTTCTGGATTGAGCTCCCTGAACTTTTCAGTTATTTCCATGGCGGTCTTCAGGTTTCCCTGTTTTCTTTCGGTAAATCCGTAGCATTGGGCAAAGTTGAGCATATGGGTATCCAGAGGGACAATCAGCCGGGATGGTGATATTGACTGCCAGCATCCCGGGTCTACGGCATCTTTTCTCACCATCCAGCGCAGGTAGAGGTGCAGTCTCTTGCTGGCACTTCCTTTTTCTGGATTTGGAAGAAGGTGTGAGGCTCCGAGCTTTGAAGTTTTTCTTAAACGGGAAGTAAAATGTATCAGTGCTTCGTGGGTGGTCAATGAGCTGCCCTGACTTCCTTCATCAAAAACCTTTTCAAGGGATTTATATTCTTTCAGTAAAAAGGCTATACCCTGTATCAGGCCGATGATTTCATCTCCCGTGGTAAAACGATGTTTAAAGTCTTTATACAGGGCAGTGAGTTCTCTGGTGCTGCTTGAGATGATAAAGTCTGCCGGTGAACCTTCCATTGGGGCAAGAATTTTCTCAACGGAGAGAAGAATCTGCTGTACCCGGCCATAGGCGAGAAGGGCGGCAATCAGGCCGGCGATTTCCTGATCGCCCGGTGCAGTGTAGAGGGATAGGAATTGCAGGGGATCAGGAGAAATCAGGTCAGGCCTGTTGTAGCGGCGATATATTTTTTCCAGTATGGGGCGTGATATTCTGTTCATGGGGCCGGTTATCAGGAGAGAACAGCTGCCTCATCGCCGGCAAGGGAGTTTATTATACACTGAAGGTGTTTTTTCTGTTCGGCGTTAATATTGTTAAAGCTGGCTCCGCAGCGCATCATGGGAACTCGTGAGGCTGGCAAATCCGTCTGAAGGTAAAAATTATTAATAATTAAAACAGGTATATTTCTCAGATGAAGGTCAAGGTAATGAAGAAAAATATCTATGGTGATTTCATTTTGCTCTATTAGATGGGAGCCGACATAGCTGAAGGCCATACCCCCTTCGCTGATATCGATCATGTGTCCTACGAGGGTATTATCAGTATTAACGATCGCATAGGCGATATCTTTAAAAATTAGGCGATTGTGCTGTCGCTTTTCCTCAGCCTGAAGCTCATTATTCATTTTTGTATCCTTTTTATTTTTCATAGTATACTACACTAACACTATTATGTCAACGTTTGTATTTTCTCCTTTTAAAAAATGTTATAAAAGTGTTTTTCAAGCCAGCAGCTATTCCTGACGTGCATTTTTGAGATCCTGGAGTGGGGGGCCATCCCCCTGGTTGGATTTATTGCTGAAATTCGAATTATTGTGGATGACAGAATTCCGGAATAAGTGAGTATGTACTCATAAACGTAGGGAGATTTTATTATGAAGAAAACCGCAACGCTTCTCTATGCCTCAAAAACAGGATTTACCCGCAAGGCGGCAGAAATCTCTGTAGAGATACTTGAAGAAGCAGGGTATGCCTGCACACTGCTGGATGCCGCTGAAGCACCGCTGTTCGAAAAATCTGACCTGTTTCTTGTCGGTGGACCGATAATAATGGGCAAAATGCCCCGGGAAATATTTAAGACCCTTGAGACAAACAGGGCTGTTCTCGAAAAAAAAGGGGTAGCTCTCTTTCTTACCTGTTTGCGATTGACCAATGCTCCGGACAGGGAGACTCTTCCTTTTGAGGTCTTTAGCTCTCCTGTATTTACTGAAGAGGCAAAACCCCTGAAGAAGATGTCACTACTGGAAAAAAGTCATGAAATTGGTTATTATTTTAATGCCGCAGGAAAGACCCTTTCATGGCTCACGATTAACAGCGGTGCCGTTTTTAAAGGGGGGCTCAATTACTCCCGGCTTAACCTGTTACAAAGAATTTTTATGCGTTTCATGTCGCTGCTTCAGAAAAATCAGAAGGAAGGGGACTTTATTGATGAGGCGCTCCTGAGAGAATGGATTGTGAAAGTAACAAGAGAAGGAGAGGGGGCTTGAATCAGACTATCTTGTCAGAAAAGTTTTTCAGGAGGTCCATGATTTCTATTTTTTGTTCTCTGTCCAGATTGTGAAACTGAAGGCCGTAGCGCATGAGGACTACAAAATCAAAAAGGTTATCCTTTTTCACTTCAACGCTGGATACTACCCGGGCGGGAAGTTCATCGATGGCAACATCCTGAGAATAGAGAAAAATGCCAAGTTCCAGTGTTCTGTCGACCTCCAGGCCTCCTCCTGCATAGAGGAAAGACATTCCGTCAGTACTGATATCTATGAGATGCCCGAGGGGGGCCGGTTTACTGTCAATTACAGCATAGGTGCCATTATCCAGTGAAAACCTGGAATATCGTCTTCGTTCTTTATTATCGCTGTTTGACATCATATTTCCTTTCAGAAGATGTATTTAGTGATACTAAGTATATCACAAATGGGGTGAAATACAAAATAAAAACTGACATTTTTGATTTATTGTGAACAAAAGCAGGAAAAAAACAGATTTTTATTGATTTTTTGTACACAGATGACTTTTTTACATTATATTCATATTTGATTGACAGAAACACTCCGTCAGGTATTATCTAAAAAAAAATGGACAACAGGCTATGTTGAGTAAAATTAAAAGAAGACAGGTATTTTTTCTTATTTTCTTTATTGTCACTTTCGGTGCTGCAGGCATTACGGTGGGACAGGAAAATTTGGAAACAGCAGTTTCAAGGGAAGAATTAAAGCGTTGCGTGGAAAACAAAAAGCGTGAAGCCCGCCAGAATGGAGGAGCAGCATTTGATCTTATGGAAATACGGTATGCATGCTACCAGGAAATTATGCGCGGCAAAAAATACTGAGAAAACGAAGGCCTCAGACAGGCCATGAAGTATTAATATAAAAAGGGGGTCCAGGAGACCCCCTTTCTTATTTCTAATTATCCAGCAGTAATAGCTTCTACAGGACAAACATCAACACAGGCGCCGCAATCAGTGCATGCGTCAGCATCAATTACATAGGGATCGCCTTCTGAGATAGCATCAACCGGGCATTCTGCTTCGCAGGATCCGCAACCGGTGCATTCGTTAGATATTTTGTGAGCCATAATATGCCTCCAGGGGAGTTATTTAAGTTTTTACTGTAGGAGTTGAATTCATTTTCGGATAACCCGTCAAGGAAAAAACTACAAAATTGTAAAAAGAATTACTGCTTTTTCCTGAAACAGTTTACCTGTTCAATAGTTCCATGGAAGGTGAGGCAGTATCCTGCCTGGGGAATACCCGTTTTAAAAGAAAAGAATGCTTCCCGGATTCATGACCTCTGCACTTTTAAATTACTATTGACGAAAGAGCACAGGTGTCAATATCTGAAACAGTAATTATTAAAGGAAGAAAACTGTTGATAGCACATAAAGACATTCGAGTGAAAGGAATTGTCCAGGGAGTCGGGTTCAGGCCCTTTATCTTCACCCTGGCAGAAGACTATTCCCTGGCAGGAACCGTCAGGAATGATACGGAAGGTGTCTTCATTGAGGCTGAGGGAGATGAGGAGTCCCTTGTCTCCTTTATTCGCGATATTACAGAAAAGGCTCCGCCCCTGGCGCATATACTCCAGGTTGAAGTATATGAAGGCACGGTGGAGCATTTTTCCCGGTTTACAATTGCCTCCAGTGAAATTACCGGGGAACGGCATGCCTTTTATTCCCCAGACGTGGCGGTCTGCGAAGAGTGTCTCAAAGAATTTAATAACCCCCAGGAACGGCGTTACCATTATCCCTTCATTACATGTACCCACTGCGGACCCCGGCTGAGTATTGTTCATGATATACCCTATGACCGGGATAAGACAGCAATGAAGGAATTTCCCCTCTGTGAAGCGTGCCGCAAAGAGTATGACTCCCCGGGTGACCGCCGCTTTCATACTCAGCCCCTGGCCTGTCCGGTCTGTGGACCGCATTTGACGCTGATGGATACTTCAGGCGCGGTGATAAGTGAAGATACTGAAGAGGTTGCCGCCGAGGCTGTCAGGTTACTGAAAGAAGGAAAGATTATAGCTGTCAAGGGAGCGGGGGGCTACCTTCTGGCCGCCGATGCTGAAAATGACAAGGCGGTCAAAGAGCTGAGGGAACGGAAACGGCGTCCCTTTAAACCCTTTGCCTTAATGGTTTCTTCTATTAATAATGTGCGGGAGATTGCCCGGGTATCAGAAACAGAAGAAAAGCTTCTACTTTCCAAGGAGCGTCCCATCCTTCTCCTTGATGCAATAAAAAGCAATGTCAGTGAGTCTACGGCCCCGGGACTTTCCCAGGTGGGAATAATGCTCCCTTATCTTCCTTTTCAATATCATCTTTTCTCTTTTGATCCTGAGATGATTCTGATCATGACCAGCGGCAATATGGCTGACGAGCCTATTATTTACAGGGATGCCGCGGCTCTTAAGAATTTTGCCCCCATTGCCGATTATATCATTTCGTATAACAGGGAAATTGTATCTCAGAATGATGACTCGGTCCTTCAGGTGTTCGATGACGAGGCCTTGTTTATTCGCCGTTCCCGGGGATATGTGCCGCTTCCCTTTGCTTCGGCAGCCACTGGTAAACGGATATTAGCCGTGGGGGGTGATCTGAAGAATGCCTTTGCCCTGGCGCGAAAAGATTTCGTTATCATGAGCCAGTACCTGGGAGATATGGCTGACCCGGCCACCCAGGAGGCCTTCCGCACTACAGTGAATCACTACATTAAGATTTTTGACGCCATGCCTGACCTGATTGCCGCCGACGCTCATCCCGGTTACATGACAACTGCCTTCGCTGAAGAGTTAAGTAAAGGAAGTATAGAAGTCATTCATGTGCAGCACCATTATGCCCATGCCCTTTCAGTTATAGAAGACCGGAAGATCGAAGGCCCGGTTATCGGAATCATCTTTGACGGCACAGGGTACGGCAGTGACGGGAAGCTATGGGGAAGCGAGATTCTTCTGGCGGACCGGAATAGTTTTTCTCGCCGGGGACACTTTAGTTATTTTAAACTTCCCGGGGGTGAAGAATCGATTAAGAATGTCTGGAAGATCGGTCTCTCCCTTTTGCATGGCGCCTATGGGGATAATTTCCCGGTATTTGAGAAAACAGCTGAGGCCGCCATGCTCATTGAGATAATGAAAAAGGGACTTAATTCCCCTGAAACCTGCAGTATAGGGAGACTCTTTGACGGCATTTCCTCTCTTCTCGGGATCCGCAGGCGGATAAGCACAGAAGCCGAGGCGGCCATTCTTCTGGAAGAGGCCGCCATCGGGGGCAGGGATCTGCGCCGCGGCTTCACGGTGCCGGTTGTCTCTGGAGAGGAAATGATCGTTCCCGTTAATGAAATTACCCGGTTTATCGTCGACCTGATGCTTCGGGGTGAAGGTATTCGTGACATCGCCATGACCTTTCATCTGATTGTTGCCGACGCAGCAGTGGTTATGGCCGGGAAGCTTCGGGATGCTTCGGGGGCAAACCGGGTCGTATTAAGCGGCGGGGTTTTCCATAACAGGATTCTTCTTGCCACCATAAAAAGAAGCCTTGAAGAAGGAGGTTTCGGAGTTTTTCTTCCCCACGGGGTGCCGGTTAATGATGGTGCTATTGCACTCGGTCAGGTAGTGGCGGCTAAGGGGCTTAGCTGTCTCTAAGATATTTAGAAAATATGAACAAAGACAAGGAATATGTGCAAAAGTACCCTGATGTATAGGTAAATTCCCCCAGGGTGTTACACCCAACTGATCAACAGCACTAGTGATGCTATGTTTTCTGGTCTCGTGTTATGCTTGAAAAATTAAAAGTGTTTATATTTTTTTGGTTGCATTATTGAATCTCTAGCTAAACGTTGTAATAAATTCAATATCCAGTACTACGTCTCTGATTCTGGTATATAAATTAATCCTATAAAATAAAAGAGGGGTTATGGCAAACTTAGTTGATGTTGTAAAACAGACGGCAAACAAGTACTCTGGAGACACTGGGAAACTTTTGGATATAATTCGAGATGTCCAGGAAGAACTCGGATGTGTTTCCGATGAGGCTATTTCTGAAATAGCCAAAGCAGTAAATGTCTCCCGCATTGATGTAGACGGAGTCGTTACTTTTTACCACTTTTTCTCAAAAGAACCTGTAGGCAAGTATGCTGTGTATCTCAATAACAGCGCTGTTGCAACCATGAAGGGTCGCGCAGCAATCGCCAAGGCATTTGAAAAGGAAGTTGGAGCAAAGTTCGGCAAAACTACAGAAGACGGCCAGATTGGCCTTTTTGATACATCTTGTATCGGTATGAACGACCAGGAACCTGCAGCGATCATCAATGGTGTTGTATTTACCAACCTTCAAGAAGGTGATGTAAGCGGAATAGTTTCCGGTCTGAAATCAGGCAAGAATGTTCAGGAAATGGTTAAGAACTTCGGCGATGGTCAAAATCAGTCAGATCTGGTTAAAGCTATGGTTCAGAATAACATTCAGAAGAAAGGACAGGTTCTTTTTGCTGACTTCGAAAACGGTTCAGCGGTTAAAAAAGCGGCTTCAGTTTCTCCCGAAGATGTTATCGAAGAAGTTAAAACTTCTAACCTACGCGGTCGAGGCGGTGCAGGTTTTCCAACAGGTATGAAATGGGGATTCACCCGACAGTCAGCAGGCGATAAAAAGTATATCGTTTGTAATGCTGACGAAGGCGAGCCCGGAACTTTCAAAGACCGTGTTATCCTTACTGAAATACCCAAGATGCTTTTCGAGGGTATGGCAGTTGCAGGATACGCAATCGGCGCCGATGAAGGTGTTCTCTACCTGAGAGCTGAATACGCATACCTCAAGAAATATCTTGAAAATGTAATCGAAGAAATGAAGAAAGACGGCATTCTTGGAAAAGATATAGCCGGAAAGAGTGGCTTTAATTTTAATATCTCTATCCAGCTTGGTGCCGGAGCCTATATCTGTGGAGAAGAATCAGCACTTATCGAATCTGCAGAAGGTAAAAGAGGAATGCCTCGAAACAGGCCTCCTTTCCCCGCTCAGGTTGGCTACAAAGGCAAGCCCACTTCAGTTAATAATGTTGAATCATTCTGTTCTGCTGCAAAGATCATTGTAGAAGGCGGAGAATGGTACGCAAAAATGGGTACTGCTCAGTCAAAGGGTACAAAACTTCTCAGCGTTTCCGGTGACTGTAAAAAGCCCGGTATCTATGAAGTTGAATTCGGTATGACCGTACAGACTCTTCTTGAAGAAGTTGAAGGCAGAAATGCTATTGCTGTTCAGGTTGGCGGACCTTCCGGAACCTGTATTGCAAAAAGTGACTTCGGTCGACGAATCTGCTTTGATGATCTTGCAACTGGTGGATCAATTATCATTATCGATTCAGAAGAAAAATTGATGAATGTTGTTCACAATTTCATGGATTTCTTTGTTGAAGAATCATGCGGATGGTGTGTACCATGTCGCGCTGGTAATGTAATTCTCAAGACTAAATTCGAAAAGATCATGAACGGTGCTGGTACTGAAACTGATCTTAAAGAACTTGAGGAATGGTGTACTATTGTCAAGAGCACAAGCCGATGTGGCCTGGGCCAGACATCACCGAATCCCATTGCTACAACAATTCAGAATTTCCGCGGTCTCTATGAAGCTAAACTTCAGAAAGGCGCTGATTATGCTACTGAATTTGACCTTTCAGCTGCAGTTCAGGAATCATGTGTTGCAGCCGGCAGAAAACCAAATTTAGGGGAACACTAATATGAGTGATATAAAATTTACCATAGACGGAAAAGAATGTGCTGCAAAGCAGGGCCAGACTGTTGTCGAGGCCGCCAAGGATAACGGTATTTATATTCCGGTTCTCTGTCATTTTGACGGTTTGAAACCTGCCGGAACATGCCGTATCTGTACGGTTAAAGTTGGTGGACGCAACATGGCTGGCTGTACAACTCCCGTTACCGAAGGAATGGTTATCGAAGCCATGACTGACGAACTGGAAGATATGCGAAAAGCTATCGTTGAGATGCTCTTCGTTGAAGGCAATCACATGTGTCCTACCTGTGAAAAGAGTGGTAACTGTGAACTACAGGCCCTGGGATATCGATATACCATGATGGTACCCCGTTTCCCATTCCTCTGGCCGGTTCGTGATGTTGACGCTTCTGCTCCCAATCTTTACCTCGATACCAACCGATGCATCCAGTGTCTTCGATGTGTCCGTGGTGTTGTAACCGCAGACGGAAAGAATGTCTTCGGTCTGGTAAACAGGGGCGACCGTACTGCCATTAAGGCAGATCCGGAACTTGCCAAACAACTTTCTGATGATCAGGCTCAAAAAGCCATGGATCTTTGTCCTGTAGGGGCAATCATCAAGAAGGGAGTTGGATTTAAGGTTCCTGTCGGGCAGCGTAAGTACGATACAAAGCCCATCGGAAGCGATATTCAAAAATAATAAGGAACTGAACGGAGGAAGACTATGAGTAAACCAGTAGTTGCTACTGCTTCTCTGGCAGGCTGTTTTGGATGCCATATGTCGCTGCTTGATATAGATGATAGAATTCTTCAGCTGATTGAACTTGTTGAGTTCAATAAGTCTCCTGTAGATGATATCAAGACTTTTACCAAGCAGGTAGATATAGGAATAATTGAAGGCGGATGCTGTAACAGTGAAAACGTCGAAAATCTTATGGATTTTCGTAAAAACTGTAAGATTCTTATTTCTCTTGGAGAATGTGCCATTATGGGTGGCCTTCCCGCAATGAGAAATGGAATCCCTGTAAAAGAATGTCTCGAGGAAGCATATCTCGATGGCCCATCTGTTTCAGGAGCGAATCCCGATAAAATTATTCCCAATGACGATGAATTACCGATGATTCTGGACAGGGTTTATGCCTGTCATGAAATAGTTAAGGTTGATTACCATCTCCCCGGATGTCCTCCCAGTGCGGAACTCATCTGGGAAGCCCTTGTTGCCCTGGTAACAGGTGGAGAGTTGAATCTTCCTTACGAAGTTGTAAAGTTTGACTAATGGGGGAATACTATGGGTAAAAAAATTACTATAGAACCTGTAACACGAGTTGAAGGTCATGGAAAAGTCACCATCAAGATGGATGATAACAATAATGTAGAACAGTCAAGACTGCACATTGTTGAATTTCGTGGCTTCGAAAGATTTGTTCAGGGACGCCCATACTGGGAAGCCCCAGTACTGGTACAACGTCTCTGCGGTATCTGTCCTGTTTCTCACCACCTTGCAGCTGCTAAAGCGCTCGACGTTATCGTTGGCGCCGGCACAGGCGAAGGTCTGACTGCTACCGGTGAAAAGATGAGAAGACTTATGCATCACGGACAGATGTTTCAGTCTCACGCTCTTCACTTTTTTCATCTTGCATCTCCTGACCTGCTTTTCGGAGCTGATGGCGATCCCGCAATCAGAAACGTAATTGGTGTTGCTCTCGAGCATAAAGACCTGGCAGTTCAGGGCGTTATGATGAGAAAGTACGGCCAGGAAATAATCAAGGCCACTGCAGGTAAGAAGATTCACGGAACCGGTGCTATCCCCGGTGGAATTAACAAGAATCTGACTACCGAAGAAAGAGATACTTTTCTCAATGGCGCCGATCCTCTTAACATAGACAAAATGATTGAATGGTCACAGGGAGCCCTTGACTTCTTCAAGGACTACCACTCAAAGAATGCCGACATGCTCGACAACTTTGCAGTATTCCCATCCAAGCACCTTAGTCTTGTTCGAAAAGACGGAGCTCTTGATCTGTATCATGGAAATATTCGAGCCGTTGATGAAGACGGTAAAAGAATTCTTGATGATGTTGATTGCCAGGACTACCTGAAGCATATCAATGAAGAAGTTAAAAACTGGAGTTACATGAAGTTTCCATACCTCACCTCAATTGGTAAGGAAAATGGATGGTATACAGTTGGTCCTCTGGCTCGACTCAATACCATTGATTTCATTGACACTCCTCTTGCTCAGAAAGAGTTCGAAGCTTATAAAGCATATACTAATGGAAAGCCGAATCATATGTCAATGCACCAGCATTATGCACGTCTGATAGAGCTTCTCCACTCAGCAGAGGTTATGAAAGACCTTCTGAACGATCCTGATCTTCTGAAAGATGATCTGGTAACTACGGGAACTAAGACTAACGAAGGTGTTGGTATCATTGAAGCACCTCGTGGAACTCTGTTCCATCACTACCAGATTAATGACGACGATCAGATCACCATGGCTAACCTGATTGTATCAACTACTAACAATAATCAACCAATGAACAATGCTGTTGAATGTGTTGCTAAAAACGTATTTACCGGCCAGTCAGAGATTACTGAAGGTATGATGAATCGTGTTGAAATGGCTATCAGGGCTTATGACCCATGTCTGAGCTGTGCAACTCACGCTCTTGGCCAGATGCCTCTTGAAATTACCCTTGAAGATTCTCAGGGCAATATCATAGACCAAAAGAGCAAGTAGTTCTGGTGAGTAAAGACAAGATACTTATATCTGGATATGGCAACCCGGGCCGTCAAGATGATGGCCTGGGACCCATTCTAATTGAAAAGCTGGAAGCTGATAATCTTGCGGGAATAGAACTGGACAGCAACTATCAGCTGAACATAGAGGACGCCTATGATATGGCGAAAGCAAAGATGGTCTTTTTTGTTGATGCGTCTATAGATTGTAAAGAACCTTTTGAGTTCAACAAGCTCGACGCTGAATCAACTATCACCTTTACTACCCATAGCATGGCTCCAGGTTCTGTTCTCGCTCTCTGCCAGGAGGTTTTCAATAAAGATATTGAAGCCTATGTTCTGGCAATACGGGGCTACGAGTGGGAGTTTGATGCTCCCATGACAGCTAAGGCTGAAAGTAACCTTGATGCAGCTTACAGTTTTATACGGGAAAAGCTTAATGGTTTGGTGGAATAATATATCATCTTTAGATGATTAATCCTGCTGACCGCAATTATAGGAGGAATTCTATGGCTAAAAAAATTCTGGTTATTGATGACGATCCTGATATTCTTGATTCAGTGAAAGCCATTCTTGAAGCAAACGGATATCAGGTCGCTACTGCACAGAGCGGAGAAGATGGAGTTGTTGCTTTTGGCAGCGAAAATCCTGATCTGGTACTGTGTGATATGATGATGGAAAGTGTTGATCAGGGAGCAAAAGTTGCTCAGAAGATTCGAGAAACTAACAAGACTGTTCCTGTTTTCCTCCTCAGCAGCATCGGTGACGCTACATCAAGTAATGTTGATCCGAGCTCAATGGGCTTTAACGGAGTCTTCCAGAAGCCGGTTAACCCCGATTCTCTGGTTTCTTCAGTTAAGAAAGCTCTTGGAGAGTAATCAGCACATCAGATCATAATTGAACTGATACATTTATACTGAAAGGGAGGTCTTGAAAAAGGCCTCCCTTTCTATTTCAGGCTTCAGGATTTCCCTTCAGGCCGATTTCGTCGGCGGCTTTTTTCATTCCTTCAATAGTTAGCTCTATCAGTTCACCTGTTTCCATTGAGAGCATCTCGGCACCTTTCTCAATTATGCTTCGGTTCACACCTGCTGCAAAAGACTTATCCTTCCATTTTTTCTTTACTGATTTTGTTTTCATGTCCAAGACACTCTTCGAAGGACGAACCAGTGCTGTTGCGGCCACAAGCCCCGTGAGCTCATCAATGGCGTAGAGAAACTTTTCCATATCTGATTCAGGTTTGATATCAGTACATATTTCATAGCCATGGGACATGATGGCCCTGATGTAATCTTCGGGCCAATCTAAGTCTTTCAGTATTTCACCGGTCTTTGTGCAGTGCAGGTCTGGATACCGGCCATAATCCAGGTCATGTACCAGGCCGATGATTCCCCATTTGTCAATGTCTTCATTTTTGATGCCCGCAATATGGCGCATAACCGCTTCTACCGCCAGTCCGTGACGGATTAGGCTTTCGTCGGAGTTATATTCTTTGAGCAGGTCGAGGGCATGTTGTCTGTCGGGTATCATGTGTATTCTCCTGATGTTTTTATTAATACATAGGAAAAGGAAGAAAAAGTCAATTATAATGAATAATGAGGAGAAAGCCTTAATGTATGTAGGTTTTTAGGCTTGGAGTTAAAAAGCCCCAGTGGTGGTATGAGTGAGGAGACGAGATACATATTAGTGGGATGTTGAATTCTGACCAAAAATGTAGCGGTCATGTCAGACTTTTTGGGAAATTTTTTTATAGTTACTCTAAAAAATTCTTGCAACTTGCGCATTTAAAGAGCAATCTGCTTAATAGTGCAATTGTATGTTATTTTGTTTATTTAAATATTAACTAGCATACAAAACAAAATTTTTTATAACTATTTTAGAGGAGTTTTCTATGAAACACAAAGCAAAAATGATTCTCACCATTGTTATCATTGCAGGATTTACTATCGGATGTAACTCTTACAATATTAAGTATCCTGTAACAATGAAATCAAAAACTGTTCAGGCAACTTTAACAATTCCTGCTGTACCTCCGGCAGAAAACATTTCTACTCCACCAGGCCTGATTGCTGCGGCAATTTATGCTTCACAATTCAAGCCCGCTATTATGGCCTCTTACAATGCACTTGATTTAAAAAAAATAATAGTTGATGAATTTACCAAACAGGCAGACACAATCAGCAAAGAGGTATCACTGGTCGTATCAATTGAATCAGCAAATGTTAAAATACCGTCAACAGATCTCACTGAAGCAGAGCAGAAGGCTAATGAATATCAGTGTAAGTATCAGATATCTGAAGCAAATCCAAACTTAGAAACCCCTTACATCTTAGATTTTAAAGTCATAAGATGGGGCCATCAAGGCAAAAATGCGAAGGCCTATATTAAATACTATGCTGCAATGTATGATGCGAAGACAAATAAAGCCGTCTGGGTCTATTATGATTATAATAATGAAGACCCCAGTGCGTTTTCCGGTAATACTGGATTTACCAAAGAGAAGGCAGAAAAGTTCATGCGGTCAGTAGTTAATGAGGCTGTAACAAGCTGTCTTGAAGATATAAAGAATAGTAAGTAAAACCGTTTAGATAAATTATCGAAACAGGCCCGTGAATAAAATCTCGGGTTTGTCTGTTTTTAACTTAAACATTCAAACCGTCATAAAATATATGGGTATTATTTTTTTTGTATATATTGATTCCATTTTTTAAATAGAAAAGTGTTACCTGAAGGTTAAAGTAGTGATAAAATAAAGAGCTGAGTGGGAGCCACTCAGCTCTTTATGAAATAATAAAATATCATCAAGTTAGATAGAGAATCCTATACCGAAATATACCATTATACCAGAAAGGTTAGATGTAAATTTTTTCGTTGAATCAGCTTCCTGAAGAACGCCCAGTGTACTGTTTTTATAATCAGTGATGGTTACATATCTGCCTAATATACCTGCGTTCATAATTATACTGGAACTTATTTTCATGTTCCATTCAATTTTTGCATGATACCCCAAGGACGACTTCCCTTTAAATTTATAATCATAATCGGCTTGACTCCAAACTGATACATCATTTTCAAACTCTACGGTAATGCTGGGTTTCATGTAGTAGCCTAATCCACCCCCGAAAGCGATATGGGATGATCCTACTGGGATTTCATAGTAGAATGTGGTAAGTAAGGGCATGGTTATGGAATTGACACTATACTTTGCTTTATCTGACCAGCTTTTAGATTTTAGTTTAGAAGAGGCCATATTTCCAATAATTCCTCCAGAGATTCCAAATCCAAAGGTATTATAAAAAAAACGCAATTCTGCCTCTCCTCCATAAGCAAACTTAGCTGTTTCTTCTTTTCCTTTAAAATCCGCAGGGGAAATTGAATTATCAATTAAGAACTGGTTCAAGTTATCAGCATAGTAATCCCCCCAGCCGCTGACAAATTTATCCATTCCTCCGTTGTGAGCATATCCGATATTGCCAGAAAGAAATATCTGTACCTTAATGGGACTGGCATTCTCCTGTGCAAACAGGGCAAACGGTAAAATGAGAGATACAAGAACAATGGCAAAAGTAAGTCTTTTTTTCATTAAAACTCCTCCAATAAAAAGTATTTCATTAAAAACCATATCAATAGAGTCAACGCGTTATATCAATGTTTTTTTTGATGATATACCACTATTATTTAAGATTTTTTGTTTAAAAACTTTCACCCGATTAAGTTGTACCCCTAGCCATAAAACATTCTTGACCTTTCACTTCCTTTACCTATGATAACGATTAAATATAAAAAGAAGTATATAGCTTAAAGTGAGGAACAATGGAATTCATAGATATACCAACCGAACAGACAACCGCCATCACCGATGCCATCATGGGCTTTATCGCCATCGGGTGCATCATTTTTCTCAGGAAATTAGCAGATAAGAAGCCTCTTGTTATTAAAATATGGCAATCGGTATTTTTAATGCTCAGCATTGCCGCCTTTCTCGGGTTCTGGGCCCACGGCTTTAAAACGTCAAAGGAATTTAACGGCTTTCTCTGGTATTTTGTCATGTTTGCCCTGAGCATCATGGTGGCCTTATTTATTGCCGGGGTCTATACCCATGACAAGGGCGAAGAAAAGGGCAGAAAGTTTTTCCGCATTATGCTGGGAATAGGCACTGTTTCTTTTATTGTTATAATGGTTCTGGCCCAATATATCGAAGGATATTTTATTGTTTTTATTGCCTATGAATTTATCGCAATGATGATCTCTTTAGGCTTTTGCATAAAAATGACCCTGCAGAAAAAGGCCGGTATGGGATTGATGTTAGCAGGTATCCTTTTGACTATCCTCGCTGCAGTTCTTCAGGCAACAAAGCTGATAACCTTTACCCTTGTCTGGGAATTTGATCACAACAGTGTCTACCATTTCGTGCAAATGATAGCAGTTTTGGTTTTTGCCCTCGGAATAAAAAAGTCTGTACTGGCTGCAGAAGAATAGATCAGGCTTTGGCTCGTTTACAGAACTATAAGGGGTTGAGGAAGACGGTGCCGCAACGTGGTTATTTTAGCAGTTTGCTGTCATGTCGCAGCGCTGTATTCTTCAGGGTACTGTAAACTTCCTTTCACATCTCTTAAGCCATTTTCGAGCAGCTCAAGTATCATGAAGGTGTCATCGGGTACCGTGAAGGGAGGAGAAACGCCGAATAGTGATGCGGGTTTGAATCCGAAACGGGGATAGTACCCGGGATCTCCAAGTACTACGATTGACGGGAATCCATGCTCCCGGGCCCGCTCAATCGCCCTGTCGGTAAGGATGCTGCCGATCCCCATATTCTGGTGCTCCAAGTCAACAGACAGGGGGGCCAGGGACAGGGAAAGGTACCTTTGGGAACCGTCAATTATATCAACCGGGAAAAGAAGAATATGTCCCAGAAGCCGGTCTCCATCAAAAGCCCCAAGTGAAAGATCGGGAATAAAGCGGTTGTTTTCTCTCAGCTTTTCTACGAGAACCGCTTCATTTTCCTCCCCGAAGGCGCTGCAGATGACTCTGCTGATTGGGAGATACATGTCTGGTGATTCAGGAATTACTTTTATTTTCATGGGACCTCTTCTGCTGCCGGGTATTTTCAATATGTCTAAAAAATAAGTTATTGCAAAGAATTAAACAAGGAAATGTTGCTGAAATAAAAACATGCCGGTATAACGAAAAGTTTTTGTCTTTTCAAAGTATCCATGCTACACATGTACCATACAATGTATGGAATACTAAGATGAAAACTTTTCACAGCGGGAGTCTCCGGCTCTCTATTTTTTTAAGCATCTCTATTTTGGTTGCCGGGTGCAGCAAGGCCGGTGATACTTTTATAATCCTGTCGTCCCGTGAGCATTCTTTTCTGGCGGATCATGTAACTTCCTTTGGGAAAAAGCACGGCGTAGCAGTACGTTTCATCTATAGGGGAGACCCGGAAATAGCCGCCCGTCTCTCCAGGGATGATGAGCCCTGTGACGCAATCTGGCCTCTTCATCGTATCTGGCTTGATTGTGGTGATTACCAGGGCAGGGTAACCGGGGATACGTCGATTATGTACTCGCCGGTTGTTGCGGGAGTTGACAAAAACCTTCAACTGGGACGTCGCCTTTCAAAAGAAAAACTGCTTTTCCCGTCGGGTTATGAAATAAAACTTCCTTCTCTTGTTAAGTCCGGATCAGGTGCGGTTTCCGCGATACGAATGTATGAAATATTCAGAAAGACTGGTGCCGGGAAAAAGCTTCCCTTTACCTGGCTCACGGGGGAAAATCCCCGGACCTCTGAAATGTTTTTTGCAACGGAGGCTGAAATCCTTCGCATTAACCGCGGACTTGCCAAAAATAATATGCCTCAGCAGTTGCTGCTTTACCTTGACAATGTACTGGTCATCGCCGATTCTCCCCTTGGCCTGCTCCGGGAAAGCAAAAAAGAGAAGGGTGAGTTTTTCACTAAATTAAAAAAGTATCTTCTTTCGAAGGAGATGCAAAAATTTATTATTGGTAAAGGAAGAAGAAGCCCCGTAGAAAATCACCTGAAGATTGATACCCGGGACCTCCCTGCCGCGTCGGGGATAAACAGAAACCGGATTCTTTCCCCGAGCCGCCTGCCGGTTCAGAAAGAATTTCTCGAAATATTTCAAAAACTTCTCCGAAGAGATAAAAAAATATCCCGGTGCGCCCTGCTGCTTGATTTTTCTCAAAGCATGAAAGAGGAAGGAAGAAACAGTATTTTAAATTCCCTTATAAAACGATTTGCTGTTTCTTCGGGGCCTGTAAAACTCTATGAACCGACAATAGACGACAGGTTGATTTTCATCCCCTTCAGCCATCTTGTCCGTGATGAATTTGAAGCTGGTGGTCCCGCCGATTCTTCTTTCTCTTCAATTATGTCAAAACTTTCAAACATAGAACCGCGGGGGGCAACCAGCTTCTATGGAGCAATTCTCCACGGTCTTGAAAAGGTTAAGGCTGGTGACAAAAAGGCTGCAAATCCATCGGTTCTCCTGGTAACCGATGGATCGAATAATACGGGAATTGATTTTAAGGGCTTTAAGGATGAGTACCGTGAAAAGTATTCCGGAATCCCGGTTCATGGTTTATATTTTCAAAATGCCGATCGTGATGAAATTAAAAAAATTACCGGGTTGACCGGTGGAAAGCTTTTTGATGGAACCAGTCAAATCGATGAAACCATCCGGGTTATATTGGGGTACCAGTGCAAATAAATTATGGACAAAAGCTCTGGCAGATTTTTTGCGGCCTTTCAGCGGGGGGGGCGCTCTTTGTCTTTGCCCTTAACTTCCTTCACCTCCCTTTTTATATCGCCGTTGCTGCAGGTGCTGCAGGGGCGTCCGCGGGGTTTTTTCTTTTCAGGAGTGAAGGGCGTAGAAAATTCCAAGTGAAAAAAAGACCAAAGGTGAGAAAAGAAGACCTCGCACAGCTTCTCAACAAAAGTTTCGAAGAACTTGACAGGATAAAGGAACTCACAGCTGTCATTGAAAATAAAAAATTTCATTCAAAGGTAGAGCGGATCTGTGCTGCAATAGAAAAAATGCTCGAAGGAATAAGACAGGACCCGGGGGATATTCATTATGTGAAGAGGTTTCTTGATTATATTTTTGAAACATCCATTCAGATTATCAGCCAGTACCGGGTAATTTCCAATGGTAAAAAAAATACCCAGGAAGTTCGTGACCTGATTCACAGGGCCGAAGAAATGATGGGCGAGATAAGTACATCGGTTGAAAAACAACATCAAAAACTTGTTGAGAATAATATTAATGACCTTGATACTGAGCTGAAGGTTTTAGAAAAGGTTCTGAAAATGGACGGATTTATATAAATGAAACTGAGACTGATGGGAATACCTGTTTTGCTGCTTCTCCTTGGGGCTCTTTTCCTGGTAAGAAATTATCTTAAGGAGCATGAGACAACAGAAATATCAGGTATTGTAAGTGAAGAGAAGGGAGGGCTTTTTGAAAATCAGAAGGTTAAAGATATCCTTGCCCTTAAATACGGTCTGAAAGTTCGCCTGACTTCTCCTCATGGAGACACCTTTAACCGTGAGGATATCTCCTTCATCTGGCATGGAGGAGAATATTATAAAACATGGGTGGTTGAAAAAGAAAAGCTTTCTCTCTTGAAAGAAGAATCTCTCTTTGCGACTTTCCTGGTCTTTTATACGTGGAAGGGGAACGCAGAAAGACTTGAACGTCAGGGCCTTCTGCAGAGAGAAAAAAAAGGCCCCCTTTACATAGATTTAAAAAAAACCGGCAAGCTTATTTTTTCCCGGAGATCAGCACCCCGATTTATCATGGCAGATCCCTCTGTGATGACTTCGGGGCTCGAGTTTATGTCAATACTTGTCCGTTTTTTTTCCGGCTATTCAGGCCTCGGTAATCCGCCTGGGAGTATTTTGGAAAAAACCCGCCTTGTGACGCACAGCCAGGGATATGCCTTTAAGGGAGAGGCGAGAATTTTTGATCTCTTCATCAGAACTGCTGAGCGCCGTGACACTCTTCTGGTCGGGTATGAGCAGCAGGTTCTTGAATGTTATAAAAACCAGAAGCTGTTGAGGCCGGTTTTAAAGAAAAAGCTGCGGGTTCTCTATCCGAAAATTCCTGTGTGGATTGTACACCCCTTTCTTGTACTGAAAAAAGACGGCAGTAAACTTGTTGAGGCCTTGAAGGATAAAAATATTCAGAATATTGCCCGGGAAGAATACGGATGGCGAAGGGCGGTAATGGGTAAAAAAAATAGAATGAAGGAAGTTAAGGCCCTCAGTATTCCGGTGCTTTTGCCGAGGCCCTACATTCATCCCGAAACAGAGATGATGGCGCTCTTAAAGGAAGAACTGAGCAGTCAGTAAAAAGAACAGCCTGAGGGTGCAGGAAGTTTTAAAGGCCTTTATTACTGCTGCTGTTGATCCGGAAATTCCAGGGCCATATACTCATCCCAGGTAGCTTCGATTTCCTTTGCTGCTTCCGGGTCGAGTTTTTCTATAATGAAACCGGCATGGATGAGAACCTTATCGCCGAGTTTAATGTCCGGGGTGAGAGTAATATCCACCGGTGTCTGGACGCCCTTAGATTCGGCTAAAGCGGTACTCCCTTCTATTTTCACGATTTCCATGGGGACTGCAAGGCACATATTATTTTCCCTTTGAAGAATTAGATTTTAAGTAAACACTAAAATACATGCCTGTATTGTCAACAAAGTATCTGGTGAAACAGTATAAATAATTGCCAGTATTTATTCATACTTTTTTAGCGTGAATTAACCCTGTAGAGAATTTGTGGGGTCCAAAGACTCTCTTCAGGGTTAATTAAGGAGAATATATTATTGTGAATATTAGATACCGAAAAATAGAAAAAAAAGACCGTCGGGGAGTAGCAGATATTTGCTACAAAACCGGCTATATGGGTGAGAGTCTTGAGGGACGTGGTATCTTTGATGACCGCACACTCTTTGGTTTGATCTTTTGCATATATTATCAGATTTTTGAGCCTGATAACAGCTTTGTTGCTGTTGATGAAAAGGACCGCCTTGTCGGCTATATCATGGGTTCTCTCGATACGGTAAGCCAGAAAAAGGGTTTTGACCGGCATATGCGCTGGAGAATTTTTTGCCGCCTGGCAGGGGTAACCTGGTGGCGGCATCCCGGGTCGGCAAAAGAACTGCTCCGCTGGCTGAAGGTACCGGAACTGCCGACTCCTGAAGGACTTTACGATGACTATCCGGCCCACTTACACATGAACCTGCTTCCCGAATTCCAGGGTATGGGGATTGGTGGCAAGCTGATGAGAAACTTTCTCCGTCATGTGAAAGCCTCTCGGGTAAAGGGAGTCCATCTCAGGACATCAAATCATAATGTTAAGGCCCTGCCTTTTTACGAAAAAGAAGGATTTGTCTGTGTGTCAGATCGGCTTTTCCAGTTTTGGAGTGATGTTCAAAACCACCGTGTAGTTATTTTTGCCATGAAATGTAATGATTCTCTTACTGAGACCGGAGAGGAAGAAAAACCATGAAGAATATAAACCTGATACCCTTTCCCGCTGAGATGAAAAGAAAAGAGGGTGCTTTTCTCTTTGAGCAGGGAGTATGCCTTTCTCTGCCGAAGGGCGATTCCGGTACGTTGAAAATAGCGGAACTTTTAGCCTTAGAACTGAAGGTTGATGGGGGAGTCCTTCCTGCCATAAAAGAAAAGCCAGCCGGCAGCAGAATCCTTCTTGAAAAAAATAAAAAGTTCAAGGGCAGCAGTAAAGAATCGTACCGTCTCGTTATAGGGCCTGATGAAATATTAATTTCTGCCTCTGAAAATGAAGGAATTTTTCGTGGTACCCGGTCTCTTCGCCAGCTCATTAAACTTACCAGATCGAAGCAGCCGAACAGCGCGGTGAGTTTTCACCTGCCCTGTCTGGTCATTGAAGATTCTCCCCGCTTTGAGTGGCGGGGCTTGAATCTAGACTGCGCGCGGCATTTTATGAGCCTTGAGTGTATAAAAAAATATATCGATCTGCTGGCCCTGTACCGGATGAATGTTTTTCACTGGCATCTCATTGATGACCAGGGATGGCGCCTTGAAATAAAAAAGTATCCCCGCCTCACAGAGATTGGTGCATGGCGCCCCGGAAAAAACAACAGTCGCTACGGGGGCTTCTATTCTCAAGAACAGATAAAGGAAGTTGTTGCCTACGCCGCGGAACGATACATCACCGTGGTGCCGGAGATTGAAATGCCGGGGCACTGCCGTTCAGCCCTTGCGGCCTATCCCGATCTTTCCTGTACGGGTAGACAGGTCGATGTTGAAGGTAAATGGGGTATTTTTAAAGATGTGTATTGTGGAGGAAGTGATGAGACAATAGCTTTTCTTGAAAATATACTCGATGAGGTTGTTGAACTCTTTCCTTCGAAGTATATTCACATCGGCGGTGATGAATGCCTTAAAGCAAGGTGGAAAGAATGTCCCCGATGCCGGAACCGTATAAAAGAAGAAGGTCTTGTAGACGAGGATGAACTTCAGTCATGGTTCATCGGTCATTTTGGCCGGTACCTTGCCCAAAAGAAAAGAAAGATTGTCGGATGGGATGAAATCTGTGAAGGCGGCATTCCCGGAGATGCGGTTGTTCAATCATGGCGGGGTACTGAAGGGGCCATTGAAGCAGTTAAGAAAAATCATAAATCAATTGTCTCTCCGACTTCCCATACCTATTTTGACTATGGCCTGGCAAGAACAGATCTCGAGAAAGTTTACTCCTTTGATCCTGTGCCTGACGGTTTATTAGAGGAAGAGACTAAGCTTGTTCTTGGTACCGAGGCAAACATGTGGACTGAGTATGCCCCTGAGGAAAAAGTTGATGCCATGCTTTTCCCCCGGCTTGTGGCCCTTGCTGAGGTCGCCTGGTCATCCCGGGAGTCACGGGACTGGAAAAATTTTAAAGGCAGGCTTAAGGCCCATTATCCGATGCTTGATGTACTTGGTGTGCGTTACGGTGCCGAAAATGAAACTTCCTTTCACATGATTAAATATTTTTTAAGGGATGCTGTTTCTTTTTTCAAAATATTAAAGGATGATCCGGCAACCGCGTGGATGCATTTGCTGATGTATGTGGGGGTGAAAAAGTAGCAAGTTGAAAGTATCAAGAGACAAGTCTATTTGAACCAGACTTTTACTTGAAGGCTGTCACGGATGACAGTATGGATGGAACAAAGTAAGAGGGCGGCGCCCAGGATGGGCTCTTCCGCCCGTTAAGCCTCTCGCGGCGCTTGAGCGAGCGCCCTTTTGCTTACTTTTGTGGCGAAACAAAAGTAAGCCCCCGGAGGGAGTGTGGAATCAAATTATATTACGATACCTTAAAAGGGGTATGCGAATAAAAGGATCACTTTTTTCAGCAAATCCGTGGAAGCTGCTCCTCAAGCAGAAGAGGAAGCAAGCGTTTGCCCCCAATGGGAGTTTCAACATAGGCTTTTCCCGGGAAATCATCGGTAATTCTTCCGATAAGAGCAGCATCTTTGCCTTTATCATTTTTTTGCATGAGGGTGACGATTTCTTCTGCTTTACTTCCTTCAACAATTAAAAGAACCTTTCCTTCATTAGCAACGTAGAGAGGATCAAGGCCGAGAATTTCACACATGCCCTGTACTTCATCTTTGAGAGGAAGATCTTCTTCAACAAGGGCGGCGCTGAAATCCTGATCCGCTACTATTTCATTGAGCACTGAAGCTACACCCCCGCGGGTGGCATCACGCATGAATTTAATGCTCTGGGGGAACTCTTTGCTCACCGAGGCGATCAGGTGATTAAGGTAGGCGCAGTCAGATTCGAGGCCCTTTGAAAAGCTGAGCTGGTTTCGCTCAGCCATGATCGCCACACCATGGTCGCCAATGGTACCTGATATAATGATGGCGTCGCCTTTTTTGACAGGACGGCGCTGAATATCACTGTTGAATATGCCGATGCCCGCGGTATTTATGAATATCTTATCAGCCTTGCCGGCGGGAACCACCTTGGTGTCTCCTGTTACTATCTGTACCCCGGCACCGTCGGCTTCCCGTTTCATCGATTCGAGAATTGTCTTCAGCTCTTCCATGGGAAGCCCTTCTTCAAGAATAAGGCTGCAGGAAATATACTTAGGTACTGCTCCCATTACCGCCAGATCGTTAACTGTTCCGTTGACCGCCAGTGAGCCAATGTCTCCTCCCGGGAAAAAAACCGGTGTGATCACAAAGGTGTCGGTAGTAAAGGCAGCCTGTGAGGAAGGAATATCAACGACTGCCGCGTCATCGGGCTGTACACTCTCTTCGCCAAAGGTTTTCCTGATCAGGTTATTGATCATATCGTTCATCAGTTTGCCGCCGCTTCCGTGGCCGGCCTGAATTCTTTCCATGTTATTTTCTCCAGTACTTGTAGTATGCCGCGCAGGGGCCTTCGGTTGAAACCATACAGGGACCGACGGCATGTTCAGGGTTACAGGCCTTTCCAAAGAGAGGACAGTCCGGGGGAAGTATCAAACCCCTGAGGAGTTCTCCGCACCGGCAGCCGGGATGCTCCTTTGTTTCAGGAGGCGTGACAGGTAGTTTTGTCCGTGCGTTAAAATCGGCATATTCGCTTTTGAGTTCAAGACCGCTGCCGGGAATGATACCGATGCCGCGCCAGTCAGCATCTGAAGGATCAAAGACTGAATAGAGTATTTCCACGGCGTGGGGGTTACCTTCGGGGCGTACAACGCCGGGATATTCATTTACCATTTCAGCCCGATTTTCATCGAGAAGATCAAGAAGCTTCAGGGTTCCAGTTAAAAGCTCAGGGGTTTCAAAGCCTGCAATGACACAGGGCTTTCCATGGTCTTCTGCTATAAAATCCCAGGCTTTTGCTCCAATTACTGCGGTTACGTGACCAGGAATAATGAAGCCATCGATTTTTACTTCCCCGAGACCGAGGAGTGCCGCTACTGCCGGGGGAGTCAGCTTGTTGCCGGTCAGAATGCTGAAATTTTTCAGATTTCTTTTTTTTGCTTCCATTACAGTGACAGCCTGGGTGGGGGCTGTTGTCTCAAAGCCAACGCTGAGAAACATTACTTCCCGGTCAGGATTTTCTTCGGCAATGGTGAGTGACTCCATGGGAGAATAAACTACCCGGACATCCATACCGAGGCTCTTTTCCTTTCCAAGGGAACTGTATGATGAAGGTACTTTTATCATGTCACCAAAGGTGGTAATTATGGCATTATGCACTTTGCCGATTTCTATAGCCCGGTCAAGATATTCGTTGGCCGTAACGCAGACAGGACAGCCGGGGCCGTCAATCAGCGTCAGGTTGTCGGGAAAGATATCCTTAACCCCGCTGCGGAAAAACTCCGTGGTATGAGTACCGCACACTTCCATTATTCTGTATTCTTTTTTTAAAGTACGATTTTTAAGAGTATCAGCTAGTTTTTGTACAAGTTCTTTCTTCATAAATTTCCTTCTATACGTTATAAGGTTTTCCGAATTACTGGAGCTTCATCAAAGTGCAAAGAGTAGATAATAGACGGAAAGAACCTCTTTCAGGTATCTTTATATCGCGGATAGAGACAGATTATTACAGCATTCAGATGTGGCAAGTAATTTTCCTTCTTCTCAGCTTCTTCATGAGAGTTATTTTTTTATAGACAGAGATCTTTAAAACATGGATATTTGATTATAGTAAATTGATGAGAGGTGTTATGGGATCTCTGTTTTGGGGTAAGATCAAAACGCGGCTGGTGGCAAGTTTTCTCGCAGTTATTATTGTAGTCGGTGTCGGCTCAATTCTTATCGGACGGAAAATTATTGAAGACAGCATTGTTGCCCAGGCCCAGGACCAGGTAAAAAAGCACCTCGATACTGCCAGCTATATTTATAATCAGGATGTTGCCCTGATCACCACTTCCCTTAAGCATGTCGCGACCTCAAAACGGATGGCCCGGGCTATTCAAAGCAGAAATATTTCATATATCAGTAATGTTGCTGAATATCTGAAACAACACTTTGGTTTTGACCTCATTCATGTTACCGATGCGACGGGACGGATATTAACAGGTTCTGCAGGTATTCCTCTCAATGAGCTGTCGTGCCTGAGGCATGTTCTTGAAAACGGGGAAATCTGTTATGGATCTGAAATAATTCCAAGAAATATTCTTTTGACCGGTGGAAAAGAACTGGCTGACAATTCCATTGTCGAGGTAATATCCACGCCCCATGAAAGAAAAGTTAAAAAGGGTAAGGAAGTCAGGGCTCTCGCACAGGTGGCAGCCTGTCCTGTTTACGAGGGCAAGCGGCTCATTGGTGTTATCTACGGTGCTCACATCCTGAACAAAAAGAAAGATCTGGTTGACCGTATAAAAAAGCTGGTTTTTCATGATGAAAAAATAGATGGTTTTGAACTTGGCACTGCAACAATTTTTCTTGATGATGTGAGAATCTCCACGAACGTGAGGCGCGAAGACGGTACCCGAACCATCGGCACCAGGGTCAGCAGGGAAGTGTATCACCAGGTGGTAGAAAAAGAAAAGTTGTGGCTTGATAAGGCCTTTGTGGTTAACAAGTGGTATATCTCTGCCTACCAGCCTATCTATGATGTGACAAAACGCGTAATTGGTATTTTTTATGTCGGGGTGCTCGAGGAAAAATATCTGGCACTGCGTCGAAAAACCATGTTGTATTTTGTTGTACTCATGGTACTGACCGGTATTTTCTCAATAATACTTGGGAATTACCTGATTAGGAATATCATTCGTCCGATCAGAGACCTGGTAGACGTTTCCGAGGATGTTGCGGGAGGAAACCTTGATACTCAGGTTGAGCGGGAATATGATGGCGAGCTGGGACAGCTTACCCGCACCTTTAACGGCATGGTTGATGCCATCAAAGAGCGTGACCGAAAACTTAAAGAAAACACAGAACAGCAGATCCTGCAATCTGAAAAACTTGCTTCCCTTGGGCGTCTTGCCTCAGGGGTAGCTCATGAAATAAATAATCCCCTTACCGGCATACTTACCTATAGTAGTCTTCTTCTTGAAGACCTTGAAGAGAGTGAATATGCCGAGGATATTAAAGTTATTGTAAATGAGACAATGCGGTGCAGAAATATTGTCCGGGAGCTTCTCGATTTTGCCCGGGAAACCCAGCTCCAGATTCAGAAAGCAGACCTGAACGTCATTATCACTGAAACCATGACTCTGCTTAAGAGAACATATAATTTTCAAAATATCCAGGTAGTTGAAGATCTTGAGCCTGAACTTCCTCTCCTCAATCTTGATATAAACCAGATAAAATCGGCTGTCAGCAACCTTGCGGTTAATGCCGCTGACGCGATGCCTTCCGGGGGGCGTCTTTTACTGTCTACCCGTTTTGAAAGCACACAGGAAAGAATTGTACTTAATGTACGTGACGATGGGACTGGCATCCCGGAGGAAAATTTAAAACGTATTTTTGATCCATTTTTTACGACCAAAGCGACGGGAAAGGGAACCGGCCTTGGTCTGGCGGTCACTTACGGTATAATTGAGCGCCATGGAGGAAAAATATCTGTAGAAAGCGAGTTAGAAAAGGGGACAACTTTCATTATTGAGTTGCCAATATAAATACTCTTTATTATTATGGTTCTATAATGATTTGCTTTTCCCGGACGGGTTGAGATGTCATTGTCCAGCCGGGTTGCAGCGGCTTGAGGATGATGTCTACTTCGAGAAAAGAGAGAGGAATCATGGAAAAGGAAATCAAGCTTCTCATCGTTGATGACGAAGACATTGTGCACAAAAGCTGTCAGCGGATTCTCAGAAGAGAGAACTATACCATAGAGACAGCATTTTCCGCTGAAGAAGGACTGGAAAAGCTTGAAAAGACCAGTTATGACCTGATAATCAGTGACCTCATGATGCCCGGAATCGGTGGCATGGAGTTTCTAAAGATTATCAAAGAACGAAAGATTGATGTCACGGTAATTATTTTTACCGGATACGCCACGGCAGAAACTGCCCGTCAGGCCCTCAAGCAGGGTGCCTTCGATTATATCCCTAAGCCCTTTACCCCTGAAGAGTTCAGAGATGTGGTAAAAAATGCCATTAAATCCCGGCAGGATGAATCTACTGCCCAGATGCTTGACCTCATGGCAATTGTATCCCATGAGCTGAAGAGCCCTGTAGCAGTTGTACAGACTACAGCGGAAACCCTCCACCGGGGATACTTCGGCAAGCTTGATGATAAGCAGCAGGAAATAGTTGAAAAGATTATCCGCAATACCCGATATTTAGAGGACATTATACGCAGCTATATTGATCTTTCCCGCATGGAAATTGATGACATGGAATCTTTCCAGGAAAAGATCGACTTTAAAAATGATGTGCTGCAGCCGGTTCTGGATATTCCTGAATACAGCAGCAACTACAGGAATATGCCCCTTGTCATAGACTTTAAGGATATTCCCCCGGTTCTTGGTGATCCGAATCTTTTGAAAATTGTTGTTACCAACCTGATTAACAACGCGGTAAAGTATGGAAAAGACGGTACAGAGATACATATTGAACTTTTCGAAAACAACGGCGGGGTTGCCCTTGCGGTTAAAAATGAAGGTGTTGGTATATCAACAGCTGATATTAAAGAAAAACTTTTTGAAAAATTCAGTCGTCTCAAGCAGAAGGGTACCGAAGGTATTAAGGGATCAGGTCTGGGTCTTTATATCTGCAAAAAAATTATGGAAAAACACGGCGGCGACATCAGCGTAGAATCTGAAGAAGGAAACTGGGTTACTTTTACTGCTACATTGCCGGGGGCAGAATAAAAGGGACAGATGACGGATTCAGGTCACCTGTTTCTTTTTCCTGTGATGAAGGTGATAATCTCTTTTTCTACCAGATGTTCAAAATTATCACTTTTTTTAATAGATGATATCGGCAGGACGGGAATCGTATTTTGATCCATTTCAAAGATCCTGTCGAGATCTACTACAAATGATATATGCTCATTAGTGAATTTATTTTCAATAAATACAGAGAGATTTTCTTTCTGGATAGAGTACTTTGAAACATAGTAGCTTCCTGTATCATTGAAAATGTTAAGTATCCCCTTTTCCTGCAGTATTTCTTTCGAAATATCTATGTTTCTCTCATGGATCTTAAAGCGATTGACTTCTTTTTTCTTTCCTCCCCCTACCATGTGTAAGCAAATTATCCGATCACCGGGAATTTCAAATTTTTGTTCAAATACTGTAATCATTTCTTCTATCTGCTGGCGGGCACTTTTGGTGGCGATACGGCTTCCTTCGTGAGGGTCGGCGATAACAATATGGTTTGCCGCAAGGATATAGGATGTGCCCTGGCCTACCAGTACTGTTGAAATGCATGAACCGAGAACCAGGGAAATGGTCTGACGTTCAGCTGTAAACTTAATTTCATTGAGCCCGGGACTGCAGTAATGTTCCGATTTCGGCAAGATAAATTCTGAGTAATCCAGATCTGAAGGCATTTCAATTCCTGTGGTAGTATTTGTTCAATTTGATCTGACAGTATACCAGTGATAAAAACAGATGTCAAGCAATGGGGTAAACCGTGTTAAAACTTTTGAGAATTAAATATTGTTTGACTCTATCAAGGTATCTCAATTATATTAAATACAAAGCATTGATTTTTCATAAATAAAAAATCAGGAAATAATAATGAAAAAATTACTATTTTACCTTCTGGTAACAGGTATGCTTGTCAATACCTCAAGCCTGATGGCCGAGGAGGCTTCACTGGGTTTCATGGGGGGCTATGCCTGGAGTGATTATGGCTATATCGATGACCTTGCAGGTAATGGGGCAGATCCGATAAACCAGAATGGCTATGTCTTTGGACTCGAACTATGGACCGGTGGGTTGATTCAGATGGGCTTTTTTATGAATATAATGAATCCTTACCGGGATAATAACTCCAGTGATGGGGAAGATAATAGTTTTTATACCTTTCAGTTGATGTTTGGCTTTCGGGCGAAAATAGCCGCAGGTTTCTTTTTCGGTGGTGCCATGGGTTATCAGCTGGGACTGGTTTTTCCTGAAGACCGTACGTATGGTGACGACAGTGTTGTTGCCATGCTGTTAACCGGTTATGAGTTTAAGGTAACCCGCAAAATCACAGTAAGCCCCGGATTCAGAGTGCTCTGGGCATTTGAACAGAAACACGTTTTTACTTCCTTCATCCCTGCCATTTCTGTGGCGTATAAATTTTAATAAGGAGAAGCTGCTATGAAAAAGAAATTGAGAAATACTTTGATGCTCTTAGCTCTTTTTTCCTCAGTTGCGGGCTCTTCTCTTTATGCCCAGAGCTATACTTCCCCCCCATCTCCCTATTTTGTTCATGATGTTGAGGTCTTCTTTTTTGAATTTTATGATTCTGTCATGAAAGAGAAGGGTGATTTGAAAGTCGGGGCCAACGCCATACTAACGGCACAGCAATACCTGGCGGGTCTTATCTTCGAGGTTCCAGTTTATCAGATGAGTAAAGACAGTCGCTTTACTGTTCTCGGTTCGTACGCCTTTCAGTCCTGTGGTGACGGTAAAGCGACAAATAAATTTCTGGCAAATAATAATATCGCCGCGACCCATGTCATCGGAGGCTCATGGTATGGCAAAAAACATTTTTTGCGGGTAGGCTATATATACGGAGCCTTCACCCTTGATGATGACGGAAACTACTATGGGACTGATTTTAACCAGGAACCGACAGGGCCTTACTATTTTAACTACGGGGTGCAGGAACTGACAGGTTCTACCGGTTATAAGAGAATTTACTCTGATCCCGATATTACCTATCACCGTCTTCTTCTTGAGCTTGACTGGGACTTTGATTTTCTTATTTTGAAAGCCCTGCTTTTAACCAATCTCATGGAGGCCCCGGCCTATTCTCGAACGGGAACTGAATTTTCTTTACTAAAAGGCAGGTACCGGGTAATGCCGTACTTTGCAACTACTGCTGATATCGAGGGCAAGCGGAACTTTAATATTTACCAGGTGGGTGTCACACAGACCCTCTATTCAGACAGAGCCTTGAAACGAGAGCAGACTGGTAAAGACTGGACAGGATACAAATGGGCAAATATTCTACAGGACTGGAAGCTTCAGTTTGAAGCGAACTACGCCTATGTTCCGGGAACCAGTTTATTATACGCTGACCAGCGTCATGACGCCTACCTCCGTATTGAGGCTTTTTTATACCTGCTTTCTGGATCAATCTGGTACAACCAGGATTCGGGAGTGGGTGCGGGCGCTGGTGTTAATTTCAAGATAGACAAATCTGCGACTATCTGGTATAAGTTTAAGTATAATTCATTTATAGAGGCCCCGTTATATAAGCGGAATATTAATGAGAAAGGGTACAGCTTCGAATGGGGGTGTACTGCTCATATGAATTAACGTGTTGTTAAACGTGAATCAAAAAAGGGCCGATACCATCGGCCCTTTTCTATTTAACTGGACAGAAATAATGTTGATGTTACGCTTGTCTATTAACGACTCTGTAAAGGGGAAAGAGTATGACAGAATCTCCTGCCGCGTATCTGAAAAAATTACCGGCACCTGATGATTTTAAAAAAGGCCTTCGGGAGCTTCATGGAAGTTTCAGTTTTGAAGCAGATGATATGATGGAGCTTGGAAATGTCTATTTCGAGCTCTATCCTGATGCGGCACAGCACCGGAACAATGACCAGGTTCTGGCGGGATACGAAATTGTCCGTATATGCATATTTGAAAAATTGATGGAAGATATACTGCCGGGAGAAAAGGATATCTGGTGGCTCATGGTGAAAAAATCTTCCGATGTCCCTCAGCGAATTCGAGAACTCCTCGCCCTCAGGAACCCGGTAGAGCTTTCAGAACTCGGGGATGACCTGAAGAAAAAGCTTAAAAGTATCCAGAGAAAAATTGAAGAAATCCCCCACGGGGAAGTGCGGGAGCGTTTCATGGGGGGAGTTGCTGTTTTTCCTAATACCCTCTATCTCTTTGACCTGGCAATCAAAAAGGCTGTCGGTGAAAAACAGGGTGCTCAATGAAAAAGATTAAATTCAGAAAGACCCGCAACCGCCTGATTTTCTGGTTTCTTCTAACATATCTTCTTTTCTTCCTTCTGGTAATTATTATTTATTCCCTGCATATTAATTTTTCAATTATTGAAAAGGAAGAAGTTAAGCTTGCAGCAATCCGTGACATGAAAGTAAGGGAAATCGAACTTTTCCTCAACAGAATTTCCGGTGATATAGAACATCTTGCTTCCCGTCCAGCGGTTCGAGACGCGGGGTACAGGCTTTGTTCTCAAAATGAAATATACAGCAGAACAGTACTGAGAGATGAGTTTAATTCTTTCATTCGTAACTATGATGCATTTTATGAAATATTTATGATAAAGGCCTCCTCAGGGCAGGTGGTCTATTCGAGCATTGGGAAAAATATGGGGGCCGACCGTCGCCAGAGTGATTATCTGAGGGAGCCCCTTCGTACCGGCAAAAAATATATCAGTAGTATCTTCTTTTCGAAAAGTTTAAACATACCAACTATGACCGTTTCGATATCACTGAAGAAAAATGGTTCCCCCACAGTAAAAGCCTATGGCGTACTGGTGATGAGAATCTATCTTGAGCGTACCATTTTCAGTACCCTGCTTGATAAAAAGGGTCTGGGGATTACCGGTGAAACTGTGCTTACAGGGCATGATGGGCTTCTTCTCAACAGGCTGAGGGGTGGCAGCGGATTTCCTTTGTCAGTGAAATTACATGATCTTTATATTCGCCTGGGTGCAAAGGAAAACAAGGGAACAGTGATCTGTAATGATTATCGCAACAGAAAGGTGATTTCGGCATATGGAACTATTTCCCCCGGGCAGTGGATTGTTGCTGTAAAGCAGGATATCAGTGAAATTAAAGAACCCTTTTACGATATGGTCGTCATGGGGGGTATTACTTTTTTTGTTATCGGGGCTCTGCTTTTTACGGGAATCTGGTTTTTTTCAAGAGATTTTTCTGATCCAATATACAAGCTGATCAGGGTTGTGAACAGAATCAAAAAGGGTGATTTTTCATTTCGTCTCACCTCAGAGAGGAATGATGAGTTCAGGATTCTCTACCATAGTTTTAATGACATGGCAGACCTGATAACATCGCAGCTCAGGATTCAGCAGATGAGTTCTGATATTATACAGGTCATGGTGACCACCCTGAATCTCGAAGAATTCAGCAGGGTTGTCCTTCATAAACTGGTGGAAAGTTCGCACTCGGTTATAGGGGCTTTTTATATTTTGACTAAAAACGGTGATGAGTTTAAGCATCTCTCTTCTATCGGTCTTGATATGGAAAAAATAGAATCTTTTCATGCTGAAAGCCTTGAAGGAGAATTCGGCAGAGCCCTTGCAACAAGAGAAATTACCGTTACCGGTGATCTTGCTTCAGGCAACATGGTCAAGGTAAGGTCAATTGCCGGAGATATACTTCCTGAAGAAATAATAACGATTCCCGTTGTGGTAGGCAACCGGACTATGGCTATTATATCTCTTGCTTCAGTACATGCCTACCATGAAGACACCCTTCCGATACTGCACCAGATTCGTCCTGTGATGAATATGGCTCTGGCAAATATCATGGCCGATGAAGAGACCAGGCTTATGGCCAGGGAGCTTTCTGAAAAGAATCAGCAGCTTGAGAGAAAAAGAAAAGATCTTGAGCGCCAGACAACTGAACTGGGACGCCAGGGTGACATGGTCAAGGCACAGAACCGTGAACTGGAAATTCAGCATAAAAAGGTTGAAGAGGCCAACCGTTTAAAGACTGAATTTCTTTCTAATATGAGCCATGAACTTCGCACCCCATTAAACTCTATCATGGCTCTCTCGCGGGTTTTGAAGCTTCAGGCCGGAGAGAATCTTTCAGATGAAGAGAACGATTACATCGATGTAATTGAACGGAATGGTGTTAAGCTTCTTGCCCTGATAAATGATATTCTTGATCTTTCCAGAATTGAATCTGGAAGGATCGACCTTAAGGTGAGAAAACTTCCCCTCGAATCAATTATTACAATGCTTCTTGATAATCATGAGCAGATTGCTGAAGCAAAGGGAATACAACTCCGCAGCAGTTTCCCCGGAGACCTTCCGATGATCGAGAGTGATGAAAGCAGGGTTTTTCAGATTCTTCAAAATATAATTTCAAATGCCGTGAAATTTACCGAGAAGGGTTCTGTTGCCGTTATTACCGAAGCGGATGACCAGGAACTGGTGGTTTCAGTGAGAGATACTGGTATCGGCATTGAAGAGGAATCTCTCCCCGGCATATTCGAGGAGTTTCGGCAGGTTGACGGGACTGATACACGAAAATATGAAGGGACGGGTCTCGGCCTGGCTATCGCAGCGCGGTCGGCAGAACTAATCGGCGCATCCATTAATGTTGAAAGCGCTCCGGGAGTAGGTACAACCTTTACGGTTCGTTTTCCTGTCAGATGGCCCCATGAAGATGAGGTTCTTCAAGGGGCCATTACCTTCTCTTCGGGATTTGAAACCGTCGCTGTCGATCTGCCGGAAGAAAAAAAGAAAGAGAGTAATGGGGGAAGTCAGAAGAGAGCACGGCAGGGAGAAAGACAGGAAATAATGATCATAGATGATGACCATGATAATATTACTGTTGTGCAGGCGGTTCTTCAGGATCTCTATGATGTCTCCTTCAGTTATGACGGTCAGGAAGCGATGGAAATGATTCGTGAAGCGGCACCTGACCTGATTCTCCTTGATATGTCTCTCCCCGGCAAAAGCGGTTTTATAATAGCCCGGGAGCTTAAACAGGAAGATGTCACCAGGAGGGTTCCCGTGGTTGCATTGACTGCCCTGACAATGCCGGGAGACCGGGAAAGGATACTCTCTGCCGGTTGTGACGATTATATTGCAAAGCCGTATAATATAGATCTGCTCAAACAGAAGATTGAAGAGTGGCTTCAGAGGTAAAATGAACACGATTTTAGCAATAGACGATAACAGGGACAATCTTATCACCATCTCAGCCCTGCTGAAAAATTTTCTCAGTGAGTGTGAAATTGTGACAGCACTTTCGGGACAGGAAGGGATCGATCGTGCTCATAGCGAAGCCCCTGATACTATTATTCTTGATGTCAGGATGCCGGAGATGGACGGTTTTGAAGTTCTCAGAATTCTCAAACAGGATGAAGCAACAGCCCATATTCCAGTAATACTCCTGACTGCTGTACGTACTGATGTTGAAAGCAGGATTCAGGGGCTTGAAAGCGGAGCAGATGCCTTTCTTACCAAGCCGATTGATGAGGCAGAACTGATTGCCCAGATAAAAGTCATGCTGAGAATTAAACATGCTGAAGACCAGCTTCGTAAAGAAAAAGACCAGCTTGCAGAAACCGTTGAAGAAACAACTGTTGCCCTTAATGAAACAGAACGAAACCTTTCCCGGGAGAGAGATTTTATCCGCGCCGTCGAAGAGGTCTCACCGGCCTACTATGCTGCCGTTGATCCCGAAGGAAAGGTTCTCGGCATGAACCGTTCTCTTCTGACCATATTGAAAAAGAAACGGGAAGAAGTTGAGGGTGATGATTTTGTTGAAGATTATTTTGTCTTCAGTTCCCAGGGGACGGCCAGGGATACGATAAAAAGTCATCTTGATGGAGGCAGGCGGAGTTTTATGGAAGGCGGTATCATCGTTCATGAAAACAAAGAAAGAACCGTCGAGTGGCACAGCAGCTCTGTCTATGGTGAAGAGGGGATACTCGATTATATTTTCTTTGTCGGCCTTGATATCAGTGAAAGGAAGAGACTTGAAAAAACAATAGTCAGTGCAAGTGAAAGAGAGCGGACAGAGATAGGGCAGAAGCTCTACGACGTCCTTGGTCAGAATCTCGCCGGGGCGGCCTTCAAGGGTGAAATATTAAAACTTCGCCTTGCGGGACAGGAAGATACTCTGATCGCTGAAATGGGAGAAATCCTTGATATGATTAAGGATTCAATGATACGAACCCGTGATCTTGCGCGGGACCTCTCTCCCAGTGACACGGCTGGCGGGGGCATCGTAATGGCCCTTGAGGGGCTTCGCCATAAGGTTGAAGAAAACCATGGGCAGATAGTTTTACTTGATGTCATGGAAGAGATCTCAATCGCCGATGAGCTTGTATCGTCTCACCTTTATTACATAGCCCGGGAAGCGGTTGATAATGCTGTTGAGCACAGCGGAGCGGCAAATATTATTTTATCCCTGAAAGAAGAAAAGGGCGGTCTTTCTCTTAAAATAATCGATGATGGTACCGGTATTGCTGACCAGTATGACCGTGATGGTATGGGTATCCGTCTCATGAAGTATCGGGCCTGGATTATCGGAGCCGCTCTGACGATTACACTCAACGAAGGGGGCGGGACCGTGGTGTCATGCCAGCTTCATGAAACGGCTGAGCATCGAATTCCTTTTGAAGCTGCGGGCAAAACAGAAAATTATTCAGCTGATGATACCAGTCGCACCAGCGGCATACTTATTGTTGATGACCACCCTATTGTCAGGGAAGGGCTTTCTCAGATTATTGAGAGGGAAGATGACCTTCGAGTCTGCGGGGCCGCACGGTCAAGCGAAGAAGCTGTCCGCATGATTGTCAAAGAAAAGCCTCACCTGGTTGTGATGGATATATCTCTCGAGGGGGCCAGCGGCATGGAGTTGATCAAGGCAATTAGATCCCGCTTTGATGGACTTCCGGTACTGGTTCTGTCAATCTATGATGAAAGCATTTATGCAGAGAGAGCTTTAAAGGCAGGGGCCCTCGGCTACATCATGAAACAGGAAGATGCCTCAATAGTTGTAGAGGCAATCCGCACTGTTCTTTCAGGAGAACAGTTTATCAGTGAAAAGCTGCGGGAGGATTTACTGAAACGTCTTTCCCGGGGAGAGGAAGACCGGGGCACCTGTACGGTAGACTGTCTCACTGTACGCGAAATGGAAGTTTTTCAGCTCATCGGTCACGGCCTCAGCAATAAGAATGTAGCAGAGAAACTAAAGATAAGCGTGAAGACTGTTGAGAATTACCGGGACCGTATTAAGAACAAGATGAACTTTGCCCGCTCAGCAGATCTGAATCATTTTGCAGTACAGTGGGTAATTAATAATGAAGGAAGATAAGTTTATCGGCTGAAAGTATTTAAAATTTCTATACCCTGCTGTTTTGGGTCCAGCATTGGCATGCCTTTCTCTGCTGTTGTGACAGGATAGACTTTTGCCTTGATATAATCACCCCGCTCATTGAGTACAACTTCCAGAATAACTGATTTTTGAATATTTGTGTTGCCGGGATAAATGTATTTCATGAGTCCCCGATCACAGAAGTTTCCCAGGCTGTAGGCGATAACTTTTCTTTTGTAAAAATCCATGCCCCGGAGAACATGCGGGCCGTGTCCAAATACAAGGTCAGCTCCCGCATCTATTGCCGCCCGGGCAAAGGCAATTGTGTTCCCACGCCGCTCATCCAGGTAGTATTCGGTCTGGTTGACGGCTCGATTCGAAAGCTCGGCACCCCCGTGAAAGGTAACGATGCAGAGGTCTGATGCTTTTTTAGCAATTCGAATGACATCAATGCATTCCCGGGTATAGTTAATAGACTTGAATACTTCCCGCGATGCGAAACCGAGAAGGGCAACCTTCAGGCCTTTAATTTTCTGTATCGGCATAGTCCATTGAGCCGCAAGGGGCAGTTCAGGAATGTGCCAGGGGAGTTCATAGAGCCCCACAGGTAGAATGCCGGACCGGTAAAAGGCAAGGTATGTTTCATAGAGTCCCTCTCCGGTACAATCGAAGGTATGGTTGTTTGCCAGGTTCAGAGCGGTGAATCCGGCATGCTTCAGAATTTTTGCCGCCCCGGGGGCAAATCTGAAACTGTATCCATGAAAGCCCTTGTCGATGATCTGAAGGCCGTCATAGCCTATGGGGCCTTCGAGGTTTCCAATGGTGATGTCGCCCCTTTTTAAAATATGAGAAACATGTCTAAAGGTATTACTTTCAAGCTTGAACCGTGAGGTTTTTTTGAAGGGTGGGGAAGGTATGATCTCACTCCCGGGAATAATGTCTCCGGTACAGATGATAGTTACTTCAGTTGCAGTAAGTGATGTTTGGATTGAGAGAATGAGAAGCAGTACTAATTTAATTGATCGCATGTATTTATGTGAAGTAAGAGTAACAAGTTAAAAGTACCGGGATTGATTATCCCCTGGGGTTAACGTGCAACTTGTTACTTACAACTTGTTCCTTCTAGAATATGATGCTTGCCCGACTGTTCCAGGACGTATATAGATGCCCGTCTTCCTGGTAGATAAGAGAGCGGATATCTTCTCCTGAATTACTGTCCTGTATGCAGTAATCGAAGTGAGTGAAACTGACACCACGGACATCAAAGATTGTTGCCCCGAAATTCAGTTCCCGAAGCTTCTCGTAACTTCCCCCTTTAAATTCTTTAATCAGCTGATCGTATTCAGTACCGTCGGCATGATCAGTGATCCATTGAGATGTTTTCTGATAATCTTTACTCATTTTATTGTCTACGAAATGGGGTATCGTAAGTTTTCGAATGCTGAACTGGCGAACCCCTGCCTCAAGGCACTCATCAATTAATGTTTCAAAGGAAGTATCCTTAAGCCAGGAGCTGGCATTCATGGTGACACGAACCACGGCGCCCGCCTGATCGAGACAGCGAAACATGTCGCGGCATGTTTGCAGTGATTTGAGCCGGTCAAGGGACACGGCGAAAACATTGATGCCACCGGTGAGGCGGCACTGGTCGAGAAAAGAATCGGGGTCTTCATTGTACCAGGTAAGCAGCTGGTGTCCGTTTGTCTGAATTTCAAGGGGATAATCGCCAAAAACATCAAGAAGCAGGTCGATGGTATCGGTATTGAGGAAAGGTTCTCCCTTGCCGGTCACAAGCAGTGATGTAATGCCGGAGTTGTCTGCTACGGTTCGTACCTTTTCAAGGTTTCCCGAAAAAGCCTCTTCGTTTGCAGTAAGGTATCCTGTCATTTTACTGACACAGTAGGGACAGTTCCGGTCACAGCCCCGGTACGGAATGCTGATTGTTAAGTTATTGGCTTTCATAATGTATGAGTATAAAGTATCAAGTGTAAAGTTTAAAGTATAATATGTAATTATTCCTTTTTACATTACTCTTTGAACTTTATACCGGTGTAAACCAGTTTTTAAAACTTTTGAGTAAATTTGTACCTTCTTTTAAATATAAACAAAAAGATGTTCGTGTATGGGTGAATTCCCCTTAGCGGTAAAAGAAAATCCCCCTATTTACAAAGCCCCCCTTTTTTTGCTATACATTACAGGACCTCATAAATCAGACCTTAGTGAATAGCAAAGTCTGAAAATCGACTAAGACAATCGAGGAGAAGAGAGTATGGATTTCAAAGCCGGCATCTGTAATTTCTGCGGAACAGGCTGTGGGCATCTTCTGAATGTGAGTGATGATACCGTACAGGGTGTTTTCTCATCACGTAATCATCCCGTCAGCAAGGGGCGACTATGCGTCAGGGGATGGCATATGCATGAACTCCTGAGAACAGAAGAACGCATCACCTCTCCCGCCATAAGAAAAAATGGAAAACTTGAAGCGGTAACAATGGAAGAAGCAGTCTCGTTCATTGTTGACAGCATTAAGAAAAATGTTTCTGACCCTGAAAAGGAACTCGCCTTTCTCGGATCACCGAGAGCTTCAAATGAAGATAATTACATTTTTATGAAAATGGCTCGAGGCGCCTTTAAGTCAAATAATATCAGTGTTGACTCGGAGTCGGGACATCGAAACAGCATGAATGTCCTTAATAAAGGAACCGGTATGCCCGGAATGCTTGGTTCTCTGGAAGAGATTCAAAAAGCTGAATTCATCCTGGTAGTAGGAACCGATATCACCCGCCAGAATCCCATCGTGGGGAGCGAAATACACATGGCGGCCAGGAAGGGATCGACTCTGGTAACCATCAGTTCAACGGAATCACAGATTGCGAAGTTGAGTAATACTCATCTTCAGGTGAGACCCGGGAGCAAAAAAGTCGCTATCGCGGCTATTGCAAAACTGCTCTTTGAAGAAGATCTGTATGATGCTGAATATGTGAAAACCAGTAGTGAAGGTTTTGAAGGTTTTGCAAATGCACTGGGCGCGTTGAAAGATGAAGATATCGAAAAAAAGACCGGTGTATCTATTGAAGAATACCGGGCAGTTGCTCAGGCTCTCGCCAAGTCTGAAACTGCCATGACATTTTTCTCCTCGGGTATCTCTGGTCTTGATGAAGATACAATAAGTTATATTTACAACCTCTATCTTCTCGCCGGTAAAGTGGGCAAAGAAGGCTGCGGCGTGAATCCTGTGACCGGTATCGCAAACCTCCAGGGAAGTTATGACATGGGAGTTGCTCCTGACCTGCTTACAGGATTTGCCTCTCTTGAGGATGCCGAAACCCGTAAAAAGTTTGAAGAGGTATGGAAGACAGATATGCCTTCTGATCCGGGAAAACCAGTATATGATATGCTGAAGGAAAATGAAGCATTGAAGGCTCTCTTTGTTGTGGATCATGATGAGAGAATTATCCGCTTCAGTAAAGAAATCAAAAATCTTGATTTTGTAGTGTACTTTGGTTCCTTTGAAAATGGTTTTACCGAATATGCCGATGTTGTCATTCCAACGGCAGATTATATTGAGTATGACGGTACCTATACAAATACCGATAGAAGAATTCAACTTTCACGAAAAAAAGTTGAAGAAACAAATTATGCGCAACCCGCCTGGAAAATATACACTGCAATTTCCGACAAGGCCGGAGTGAGCTGGTCATATGATTCTTCTGCGTCCATTATGCAGGAAATCGCGTCACTGACAGATTCTTATTCCAGCGTCAGTTACGATCGCTTCTCCGGCCTTGGAGGTCTACAGTGGCCCTGTAACTCAGAATATCCCGAGGGCACCGTACGTTTTGATCTGAGCAAAGGCGGGACGAAAGCCCGATTTGTTCCAGTAAGCGGAGACTATCATGTTTTGACCGCTGATGCAAACTATCCCTTTCTGCTTATGATGGGGCAGTCGCAGCACTTCTGGCATCAGAATAATCTCATGAAGCGTACCTTTATTCCCAAAAGAGAATACAATGCAACACTGCTTCTCTATCCAAAGGGATATGTTGAAATTTCACCGGAAGATGCTAAGAAAATTCAGGTTCGCGACAAGTGGCCGGTAACCGTTACCTCTTCCCATGGTGCGATGCAGATTGCAGTAAAGGTGACAGATGAAGTTAAATCGGGAAGCGCTTATGTTCCTTACTTCATCCAGGATATGATCTCGGAGTTCCTGTTTGAGAACAAGGAACTGATCGATCAGGGCGAAAACGCCACTATTAAAGTAAACATCGAGAAGGTGTAGTCATGTATCTTATTAAAAAGTCAGATGTATATAAGATAGCAGAGGAACTCAGTAAGACACATCAGGTCTTCGGCCCGGTAGTAGAAAAAGAATCAGGTCAGACCTTTTTGGTTAAAACTGATGATCCGAAGGAAATAGATCTTACGGCTCCGATCCCTGTGCAGCCGCCGAAATCTGTTGTCTTCCCTCAGATTGAAAAAATATTTTCTTATCGTTACGATAAGAATACAAAGATTGTCGACATGCAGCAGGAATTTAAGGTTGAGCCAAAAGCGATATTCGGACTCCGTTCCTGTGATCTGGAAGGCATGATCTGTCTTGACCGGTTCATGCTGGGTCAGGAATTCGTTGATGATGTATACCTTGCGCATCGAAAACAGATGTTCATCGTAACCAATACCTGTATTGAACCCTTTGAGCAGTGTTTCTGTGTATGTACTGACAGCGGCCCCTGCGCGAAGGAAAACTTTGACATCAACCTGACCGAACTGGGAGACCATTACCTGGTCGAAGCGGGAAGCGGGAAGGGTGAAGAACTGGTTCAGGCTCTTGGTCTTGAAAAAGCCGATACTTCCTTTACCGAAAAGAAAAGCGCGGCAATTGACAAGTCAATAAGTAAATTTGAAACAATAGCTACTGATAACAAGGCATGGATCAGCAGGGTGATGAACCGGATGACAACTGGTTTCACTTCTTCGGATGTCTGGGAATATATCGGCAACCAGTGCTTCGAATGCGGCGCCTGTACATTTGTGTGTCCTTCATGTTCATGTTTTAACATTGAGGATGTAAACCGCACCTCTGGTGAATCAGTTCGCATCAGGGAATGGGACTCCTGTTCCTTTGAAGGATATACACTCATGGCGGGAGATCATAACCCGAGAAAGCCTGTTGAAGACCGGAGAAACAAAAGGTTCTTCTGTAAACTTTCGTATTCCCAGTCCAAGAAATATCTTCGTCCCGGTTGTGTTGGATGCGGCCGTTGTGCCTGGGTTTGTCCCGGAGATATAGGGCTGCCGAATGTTGTTACCTATATCAGAAGAGAAACGACAGAGAAGGTGGAGCAATGAGCGAACATAAAGATCATACCTGTGTAAATAAACTTGCTACAATCCCCCACGCAGCGGTGATTGATGAGATCAAGGATGAAATTGAAGATGTAAGAACGTATTACCTCTCTTTTGAAGATAAGGAAATCGAAAAAGATTTCAAGATCAAATCGGGACAGTTTATCATGTGTACCGTTTATGGTTACGGTGAATTTGCTGTTTCACTTCCTCCCAGTCCTGAGAATGATCGTTTTCATATTTCAGTCAGGAATGCGGGAAAAGTAACCGGTGGTCTGCATGACTTGAAAGAAGGCGACAAGGTCGGAATCCGCGGGCCCTTCGGCAACGGGTTCCCCTTTGAAGAGATAAAGGGGAAAAATATTATCTATGTCGCCGGCGGTATCGGGCTGATTCCTCTTCGCTCTTCAATTGTTCATGTCCTTCAGAACAGGGAAGATTTCGGACGAATCATTCTGCTTTACGGTGCACGGAGTCCTAAAGACCTGATGTATGAGTATAACATTGAAGAATGGAAGAACTTCGACGGCTTTGAAACTTATATTACCATCGATCAGCATGTTGATGGCTGGGACGGAGAAGTCGGCTATGTAAACCAGCTGATAGAAAAGGCCAATGTACCGGTAGAAGATACAGTCGCCTTTGTCTGCGGGCCTCCCATTATGTTTAATTCTGTTATCGGGGAACTTATTGAAAGGGGTTTGAAGGAAGATGATATCATCTCAACCCTCGAACGTCACATGAAATGCGGTATTGGAAAATGCCAGCACTGCGCTATTGGCAGAACCCTGGTATGTACCGACGGCCCTGTCTACACCTATCGCCAGATTAAAACCCTGGGGGAAGATATCTAATGAACCTGGAAGTTATGGAAACCGTACTGGATAGAGGGGCCTGCCTTGTGGGCATGGGAAACCCTTACCGGAGCGATGACGCAGTCGGTACAATTATCGCTGAAAGAATTGCTGCGGTAGCGCCTGAGGATTCCATACAGGTTATTAACGCTGAAGATGTTCTTGAAAGCTATCTCTTTAAAATCGCAGACATGCCCGGTGATACCGTGGTGCTGGTGGACGCGATACAGACCGGTTCTGAACCGGGAACTGTAATTTTTGGAGAGCTTTCAGAACTTGATGAGCTGATACAAAATATTTCAACACACAAGCTGTCTCTCAGGCTGTGTGATACTGTTCTCCGTGATCATGGCAAGCGGACATATCTTCTCGGAATAGAAGCGGAAGATATAGACTTCGGAAGCGAGCTGACTGGTCACGTTGCAAGAACAGCTGATATCATCACTGATTATATACTGAATATTCTGCATAGCAGTCCAAAAGGAGTGGATCGATGAGCGGACATATCTATGGTAATTTACTGACCGGAATGGCAGTTTTAGTTCTGGCTGCAATCCTTGGACCGGCTCTGGCAAAGAGACGTAAGCTTGCCGGGTGGATAAATTTTATACTGATTTCAGTTGCCGGGCTTATTTTTATGAATATAGCCTGGGTTCTGATTTTCAATGTGAAAAGCGGTGTCGCTGACCTGGGGATTTTTAACCTCGACGCACTGATCGGATACGGAAACATTCTCAGCATTGGCGGCATGAAGATCTATATGCTGGTAGACAGCTTTTCTGCCTTTTTTATAGCCATTATTTCTTTTATGGCAATGATCGCCGCCTTTTACTCTGTACAATACATGGAGCATTACCCTGAATACAGTTTGAGAGGGTACTACTTTAACTATCCTGTATTTATTCTCGGGATGGTCGGCCTGGTAACTGTTGATGATCTTACCATCGGCTTCACCATTGCATGGCAGCTGATGACAATTACCTCATACTTTCTGGTTAAGTTTGAGTACCGTAAAGAAGAAAATGTCAGAAGTGCCAATAAATACCTGGCCCTGATGGAACTGGCATGGCTTTTAATTGTCAGTGCAACATTTCTTATTGACGGCGCTGGCTTCGGAGCAAGTATTCATGAACTAACGGCAAAAATGGGCAGCCTTTCAGGTGGAAAGCTCTTTGTGATATATGCCATGATACTGGTGGGCTTTGGATTTAAGGCTGGTGTTTTCCCTCTCGGACAGCTCTGGCTTCCAGATGCTCACTCAATAGCACCTTCTCCCGTCAGCGCGCTTCTTTCCGGAGTAATGCTAAAAACGGGGATCTACGGGATTATTAGAACTTTTTTCTGGATGGTTCCTCACGGCGAAGGAGTACATTTTAATGGAACTCTCTGGGGCATGATCATTGCCGCAATCGGTGGTGTGACGCTTTTCATTGGAACAGTTCAGTCTATGAAGCAGAGTGACGCCAAGAGGCTTCTTGCATACAGCTCTATCGGGCAAATCGGATACATCGTCTTTGCCATCGGAGCCGCTCTGATAATGATAAATGAAAACTCTGAATTTATTAAACTCCTTGGTATGGTTGCCATTGTAGGGGCTCTCTACCATATACTTAATCATGCTGTCTTTAAAGGACTGCTTTTTCTCTCAGCAGGAAGCATTCTCTATTCTACCGGCACTAAGGATCTCAACAAGCTCGGCGGTCTCTTGAAGCTGATGCCGGTTACTGCTGTTGTCGCGGGAATAGCGTCCCTCTCTATTTCAGGGGTACCACCCTTTAGCGGTTTTGCAAGCAAATGGACTATCATCTCAACATCGCTTCTTGGAGGCAATGAGATGCTCTTTCTGGTACTCTTTGGTATCATAGCACTGTTTACCAGTGCTATTACATTGTCCTGTTATGTGAAGTTCTTCGGCATGGCCTTTACTTCCGTAGGATCAGAGTGGAGTGTTGAAAAAGAGATTAAGGAAGTTCCCGTCAGCATGCTGGTACCAAAGGTAATCCTGACTATACTCTGTATCGTTCAGGGACTTCTTCCTTTTCTATACTTTGGAATGATAACTCGAATATTCGAAACTTCCGGCGGTTCAATCGTTTCCAGCCTCTTCAGGGAAACCAGTCTGATGAGCAAGTTAGATGGTACGATGATGGGACTTTCTCTCAATACAATGGGGAATGTGACAAATTCTGCTGCAGTACCGGTGGTCCTTTTAGCAGTAGTAACAGTGGCAGTTATTTTTTCCTGGCTGTTCAGCAGGTCTGGAGGATCGGAAGAACGCACAGCTGACACATGGCTCTGCGGATACCAGGATCTTCATAACGGAAACAGGTATCGGGACCGAAGCATGTACTCGGCATTGAGGAATTTCCTCTGGTGGACCGGCGGAAATCCTAAAAAGTAAGTAACCGTCAATATTTGTGACGAGGTATAATATGAAAGCTGAAAATTTAAAAACAACACTAGAACAAAACTGCGGCAAAAGCATCACTGCCATAGATTCTGACACTGAGAATCGGCTCTTCATCGATGTCAATCGTGACGGCCTGAAGGAAGTCGCCCTTGAAATGATGAAGCAGGGGGCACGCTACCAGATGGGTACCGGTTTTGATAATATCGATCGGGACGGCACGCTGGGCCTGATGCATCACTTTGCCTATGATAAAGATAATCTCCAGGTGACATTGCGAAGCTCTGCACCAGTAAGTGATCCGGTCTTTGATTCTATTACCAATGATGTGCCAAGTGCCGGATGGACAGAAAGAGAATACATTGACCTTCTCGGTATGAAATTTACCGATCACCCAAAGCCGAAAAAACTTATCACCGCTGATGACTGGCCCACAGACATCTACCCGTTACGGAAAGATGTACCTCATGATATGGTTCCTCCTTCAGCAGAGGATGTTGCCTATCAAATCGATGAAGCGCCTGAAGGATGTGATATAATACCAGTTGGTCCCTTCCATCCATCTCTTCACGAACCGAATCACTGGTCAGTGTTTGTTGAAGGTGAAACCATTCGCGGCGCTGATTACCGGGGCTTCATGACTCACCGGGGTATTGAAAAACTATGTACAACCCAGATCAGCTACAACGAAGTTCCTTTTATAGCTGAGCGTATCTGTGGAATCTGCGGATCTGTTCACGCGACCGCATACTCACAGGCTGTTGAAGCTGCGGCAAAAATTGAGATTCCCCGAAGAGCTGAGTTTATCCGGGTAATGATGCTTGAAATTGAACGGCTTCATTCCCATCTTCTCTGGCTTGGGGTTGCAGGTCACCTTATCGGATTTGATACCGTATTCATGCAGTCATGGCGGGTACGGGAACACATCATGTGGCTCAGTGAGCGTATTACCGGTAACCGTAAAACTTACGGCATGGTAATAATCGGCGGTGTTCGCCGTGACTTTACACCGGAGATTCAGGAAGATACTAAAAACATCCTGAACCAGGTGGAAGCCGAATTGAAAACTATTTATAGTGCAATTAAGGGTGATACAGCCATTCATAAACGGACCAAAGGTGTGGGTTATATCTCAAAAGAAGACACAATAAAGTGGGATCTTATCGGGCCTGTCGCTCGGGCACGTGGGGTTGACATTGATGTTCGGAGAGATCATCCCTACTCAATATACAATGAACTGAAATTTGATGTTCCGGTTTTTGATGGTTGTGATGTCTGGTCAACAGTACTTGTTAGAATTCTCGAAATATTCGAATCAATCAGCATCATTCGCCAGTGTCTCGATAAAATACCTGAAGGTGAAATCCTTTATGAATTTGATGATGTAGTTCCTCCGTTGAAACACGCGATTTCCAGTGTTGAGGCGCCACGCGGTGAATCAGTGCACTATGTCATTACCGGTGAAGAAAATCGTCCCGAAAGATGGCGGGTGAGGGCCCCAACCTATACAAATCTTCAGGGTGTTCCTGATATGCTTACCGGTGATCAGTTTGCTGATTTTCCAATTATTTTAGGAAGTATTGACCCCTGTTTTTCCTGCACTGACCGTGTAGAGGTAGTAAATATTGGATCCGGAAACATTAAAACAATGAATCGGATGGAACTGGAAAACATGTCACGGAACATGAAGAAGGGAAGGTAAGACAATGAAAATTTTCTATGTATTTGTTAATATAATACTCTTTCTTGCCCTGGCTCCTTTTTTTGAAGGAATCATCAGGAAGTTAACCGCAAGAGTTCAGTCAAGGCAGGGGCCTCCGATTTACCAGCCCTATCTGGATATTATGAAGCTTCTGGGCAAGCAGACAGTAATTTCTGCGGATAATCCGGTCTTTAGAGCGGCGCCGATTTTTGCCCTTGCGTCAATTCTCGCGGTAATAGCCTTTATTCCCATGGGATATCGAGAGACCGCATTGACCGGGTATGCTGATGTAATCTCAATCATCTATCTGTTAACCCTGGGCGGCGTCTCAGTACTCCTTGGAGCACTGGCGAGTAAAAACACCTACGCACAGGTCGGAGCGAGTCGTGAAATGGTTACCATGATTATGGTAGAACCGGTTCTCGCAATGACCTTTATACTGGGAGCCGTAAAAGTAAAATCCCTCGGCATCGGGGCAACCATGTTTAGTCTTTCCAGTACTGGATTCGGTATCTCGGCGGGAGTGATGCTGGTTGTTTTTCTGATGGCCCTGCAGGCCTTCGTGGGAAAACAGCCCTTTGATATCGCAGAGGCAGAGATTGAAATTCTTGAAGGACCCTTCATTGAATACAGTGGTCCCGGATATGCGATGTTTAAATATTATATGATGCTCAAGCAGATGTTTTATGCCTCCCTGCTGGTTACGGTATTTGTTCCTTTCCTTCAGACAGGATATTATCTCGTGAACATCATAGTACAGCTTATTGGAATTGCACTGGTTTTTGTCTTCATCGCGCTGATAGGATCAACTAATCCGCGTTTAAGGATTGACCAGGCAATAAAATATTATGCGGTCCTCGTTGTTATGGCCATCAGTGCCGTCGGGCTGTCAGTCTACGGATTATAGAAAAGGAGGATCGATGTGTGGTTAACCAGTAAAATTAAACAGGTAATAATGGTTCTCAAACCGGGTGTTGTGACCCTCAAGTATCCCTTTGAGCCAATGCCCGCGCCGGCAACTTTCAGGGGGTCCCCGACATGGGATCATCATAAATGTGTAGGCTGCGGAGCCTGCTCAAATCACTGCTCCGCCCGATGTATTCTCGTTCGCGATGTATGCCAGGAACTGAGGGTAATGCTCTACGACGGGTCACGGTGTACCTACTGTGGACGATGTGCTGAGATCTGTCCCGAGGATGCCATTACTATTACTACTGAATTCGAACTTGCAACAGAAGACACGAATGATGTAACCGAACGAATGGAACTCTTTATGCTGACCTGTCAGCGCTGCGGAAGATGTTATGACATGGAGAACAGCAATGTGATCGAGCGCCTTGACCTTCGGGGCTATCGATATGACTCCCTGGAGACCAGGGCCCTTATAAGGACAACAACTGATCAGCTGGACCAGAACATGTTAAAGAAAACTGAAAATTACCAGCGACCAACGAAGAAGGGGTGATGACAATGTTTAAGAATCTTGCTAAAAAAGCTTTTCCCAAAGCTCTCTGGGTATATCACTGCAACACGGGAGCCTGTAACGGCTGTGATATAGAAATATTGAATATACTGACACCGTACTATGATGTTGAACGTTTTGGAATCAAGCTGGTTGCCTCTCCAAGGCATGCGGATGCCATGCTGATTTCAGGAGCTGTAACCAGGCCGACACTGCCCCTGGTAAAAAAGGCCTATGATGCCATACCCGACCCTAAACTGGTTTTTGGAGTTGGTTCATGCGCCACAGGAGGTGGGTGCTGGTTTGATACTTATAATGTAACCGGTGGTGCCCATAAGGCAATAAAGGTAGATTATTATATCCCTGGATGTCCCCCCCGTCCCGAAGCGATTCTTTTCGGTGTGGCCCTGGCTCTTGGCATTGTAGATAAAAAAGCTGCTCCAGTTGAGATGAAGCAGATGGAATTCCCGATAGATATGTATGAAAGCAACAAGCAGTGGGAAGAAAGAAACGTTATTTATCAGCTTCTTGATAATTAGTGGAGAAGAATTATGAGTAAAAAAATACTGATAGTAGATGATGATAAAGACCTGGTCTCAACGGTTTCGGCTGTTCTCAGTCAAAATGATTATGAAGTGTCCGAGGCATACAGCGGAACCGATGGTTTGAAAAAGCTTCTGGCTGAAAAACCTGACCTGGTCATACTCGATGTTATGATGGAAACTGATACGGCGGGCTTTGAAGTCGCCTATCAGATCAGGGACAAGCGGGATTCATCCCGGTATAAGGATGTCCGCGAGATTCCCATCATTATGCTGACGGCTATCAACCAGGTAACCAATTCACGGTTTTCTTTAAATGAGGCGGAGAGTTTTCTTCCCGATGTGAATGATTTTTTAACCAAGCCTGTTGATATTGATTCGCTGTTGGAGAAAGTTGCACAGCATATTAAGTAATGCCTTTGTACCTGTTTTTGATAACAGGATAACATAACCTCTTTTGATCTAATAAAGCCGAGTAGTTTTGTTATATCAACTAAGAGGGCCATACCCTTATCTCTGATTCCGCAAAAAAATTGCGGAATTTTTTTTGGGAGAGGAAGTTTAAACTTCTTCTGATGATGAAGCCGGGAGTTTTTCTGGTGCTTACCGGTTTTGTTGTGCCTTCACTTCCTTTACAAATACTTTAAAAATAGTATCAAAGCCAGGATCTGCTTTTGTCATTTTTTCAGGATGAAACTGTACTCCAAGGATAAAGCGTTTTTTTGTTCCTTTTATCGCTTCAACGAATCCGTCTTCTGAACGGGCTGTAACCGTAAGGCCGGGAGCAAGCTTTTGAACCCCCTGGTGGTGGTAGGTGTTTACCTTTATGCTTTTTTTCTGAAAGATCTTTTTGAGCAATGAATTTTTTGTCAGCGTAATGTTGTGAAAGCAGGGCTCGCTGCTGGTAAAAAAAAGAAAGGACTCCTGTTTTCTGTGGGCAACTTTTTTGTCAGCCTTATATTGGGCCGGAATGTCCTGGTACAGTGTTCCGCCGTGAAAAACATTGAGCATCTGGTGGCCCCTGCAGATACCGAGAACCGGCAGATTTTTTTTCGCTGCATAGGTGAGAACTGTGAACTCAAGTGCGTCGAGATCCGGGTCTGTACTTTCAAGCAGTTCATGGTTCTTTTTTCCATACCGCACCGGCTCAATGTCCATACCGCCGGGAATCAGTACGCCTCTGACTGTTGCAAGCTTTGCAGTCACCTCTTCAGGTGAATCATATACTGAAATTGAAACTGGAGCAGCCCCGCTGCGGTGAAGTGCCTCGCGATACTCCTTGTTTAAGTCATAGCCGATGGTATCTAAAATTGACTGGGCGGTCCCGTAAGTAAGGGCGATTTTTACACCGCTGCCGGGGGGGGCACTACTGCAGGCAACGAGAAAAAGCAAAATGATCATCAGTAGCAGCAGACGCTTCATAGAGGCTCCTTAATACATTGTATTGTCGTTAGCTGATTCTTTGGGGATTTCCTGAATAGTATCCCAGTGTTCGATTATTTTTCCTTTTTCGTTAAAACGGAAAAAATCCATGGTGACATATTCTACACCGTCAGGCCACCACTGGTGGGTATGGAGGGCAACAAGGTCATCTTGTGCAATAGCACGGACAAATTCGATATCCTTCTGAGGGTACTCTTTGTGCATTCTCTCAAAATAATCAATAAAAGGGCGGATCCCGTTACCCACCAGGGGATTGTGTTGAATATAAAAAGCTCCGGCGTACTTTCCTGCCGCTTTTGCAGGGTTTCCTTCAAAAGCCATTTTATAAAAGGCAATAGCGTTTTCTTTATTCTGTTCAAGGGTACTCATGATATTGCCTCCTGGGTTAAAAGTTTATTATATCATGCCCTTTTTTCCTTTAATTGGCAACATTATTTTTATAGAGATTATCTATGCCGTATATAAGAAGTTATTCCATGCCATGGAATAAAGGGTGAGGAAGTTTTACCTTTATATGTCCAGGGGAATCGTAAAGGTAAAACGTGCCCATTTCCCTTCTTCAGATTCGCCCTTAATCGTGCCGTGGTGCAGCTGGATAATTTTCCAGCTGGTGTAGAGGCCTATGCCTGAGCCTTTTCGCTGCATCAGCTCTTTGCTTTCGAGTCGGGAGAATCGTTTGAAGAGCCTGTGCTTCTGGTCCGGTGAAAAACCGGGGCCGGTATTTTCTACAGAAAATGTAAAGGCCTCATCTTTTTGTGAGGCTTTAACTTTTACCGTCCCTTCATTGTCTCCATATTTTACCCCATTGCTCAGCAGGTTGTTGACAACAATTTTGATGAGGGTCTTGTCGCAGTTAAGGGACGTCAGGTTCTCTGCCTCGGTGATGAGTTTTATTTCTTTTTCTTCAACCTGGGGTGCGACAATATCAAGGGCATCTTCGAGAATATCTTTTATGAAGTCTGTTTTTTCCGCGTTGATCTCAAGGCGGTCGCTTTCAAAGCGGGACAGGGTCAGGTATTCGCCTGTCATGTTGCGGAGGTACTGGGCTTTGCTGATCATTCGCCGTACATAGTCTTCATGTTTCGGGTCGAGTTTTCCCAGGTAGCCGTCAGCCAGGGTGTTGCCCAGGGTGATAAGTGAATCAAGGGGCGATTTTAGCTCGTGGGTGACAAAGCCGAGCATCTCCATATAGGCATTGATTGACCCCGCCAGCTGGTTGATGCGCCATGTCTTTTCCACCGCCTGGCTCAGGCGCTCAGAAACCGCGAGGTGAAGTCTGATGCCGTGTTCAGTATAGGCATTCTTTTGCTTTGAGCTGAAGAAGAGAAGCCCTACTGCACGCCTTTCAACCTTAAGAGGACAGGTCATGCTTGAAAGTATTTCTTCTTCCATCAGGAGACGAGTTGATTCGCTGCCGGGATGCTGTGCGTAATAGGCTTCAAGATCATTGAGCACCCGGGGGGTTTCGTCATCGAAAACTTTTTGCAGGGAACTTCCTTCTGCATCAGCGGTGTATCCTTTGCCAAGCAAAAGGGGAGAGTAATCGGCAACCGTATGATGTAAAACCATGCGGCTTCCGTTTTCTTCAAAGAAGGCGAGGCCGATTCGATTAACGGGAATCAGCTTCTGCATCTCTTTGAAAAGGAAGTCAAGGATTTCTTCCAGCGAGTTGCCGGCGGCAATTTTCAGGTTGATAAAATCGAGAACCTGCTGCTCTTCCGGCTTTATTATATCCCTCCGGTCTATTTCCTCTTCCCTGAGATATACCAGTGGTTCGATGTCTGTCATTGTTTTTTCCTGTTTTAGAAAATTCTGAGCCCGGATATTCCTTCCGCAATATTGTACGAATGGTCTCCAATCTTCTCAAAACTGGTGAGCATGTCAATGAATATTAGTCCTGAATCAACATCGCAGACATTATCACTAAGACGCTTAACGTGTTCTTTTCTCATCTCCCGACGAAGCTCATTGATTCTATTTTCGATGCTTCGAGCCGTAGAGATGATATTCGATGATGTTGATGATATATTTACCTGGATCAAATTCAGGAATTCTTTTACCTTTCCGGAAATCTCATCGATCTGCTTATTCGCGAGATCAGTAAAAATTATTCCCTTATCATATTTCCGCCGCATTAATTTTAGAAGAGAGACGCAATGATCTCCAATGCGTTCAAGTTCATTGACCCTCTGAAGCATGGCAGATATTTCATGACTCTGCTCTTCCGAGGTTTTATTCTGAGAGACTTTTACCAGAAATTCAGAGATTTCTTTTTCCAGAAGATCAGTATGATCTTCCTTTGTTTGAATCTCTTCGACAATCTCACCAAGCTTTTCTGTCGGGTTGCGGTGAACTTCCATCACCTGGTCGAACATATCCACTACAATTTCCATCATTCTTTTAGTCTCAAGACGCGCCTGGTTAAGGTTCATGGAAGGCGTGGAAAGAAGACTGGTTGAAATGTATTTTAAATGAAAAGCGTTGGCATCAGGTTTGTCCTTTCTCTGGGGAACAAGTTTAACTGCCGCAGTGGCAAGAAAACCGGTAAAGGGAAGAAAAAGCAGGGTGTTGGAAATGTTAAAGATAGTGTGAAATGCGGCCATGTGTTCAGTAATAACCTTGGATCGGACTGCCGTATTCGTAGAAAAGGGATCTCCTGGAATGATAGAATCAATAAAGGGAAGAAAAAGGCTATGAAATATAATTACGACCCAGACAACCCCCAGGGTATTAAAGAGCATATGCACCCGGGCGGTACGTCGAGCTGATAAGGATGCTCCTACTGAAGCCAGGTTTGCCGTAATAGTCGTGCCGATATTTTCTCCAAGGATAAGAGCACATGCGGTAGGGAAGTCAATAGCTCCGCCGAATGCCAGGGTCATCGTCATGGCCATGGTGGCGCTGGAAGATTGAATAATCATGGTAATAAAAGCACCGACCATCACAGTCATGATAGTTGAAAATATACCCGTTGCCTTAAAGCTTTTTAAAATAGCAAATATTTCAGCAGAGTTTCTCAGGTCTTTAACGCTGTCATTCATTATGGACAGGCCAAGAAACAAAATACCGAAACCGAGAAGAACTTCCCCCCAGTATTTTACTTTTTCTCTTTCAAGGTATCGTAAAAAGAATCCGATGGCGATAGCCGGGAGAGCCAGGGCTTTAATCTTGAATTTGAAGCCGATAATGGCTACAATCCAACCGGTTACCGTGGTACCGATGTTTGCACCAAGTATAATGCCAATTGACTGAGGAAGCGTAATTAATCCCGCGCTGACGAAACTGACCAGCATAACTGTTGTGGCGCTGGATGACTGTATCATGCTGGTAATGGCAAAACCGGTAATAACACCTTTTACCCTGTTATTTGTTGCTTTCCAGAGTATTCTTTTAAGGCGTTCTCCCGTGGCACTCTGAAGAGATTCGCTCATTATTTTCATGCCATAGAGGAAAAGCCCGAGGCCGCCTAAGACTGTAACTGCAAGCATTAATATTTCCATTTTTTGCTTTATATCCCAATTTTTATTTTCGCCGTCACATTATGTTTCTCTTTTTGGAATTCAACAAGAAAAATAATTTTTTCAAAAGATAAAAAATAACTTGATATATATTACTCCCTATATACCTTAGTAGTAAGGTATATAGGGAGTAATATATTGGTAGATCAACTGATACTCGGAACCCTGATGAACAGCCCTGATTACGGGTATAATATTAAAAGCAGTTTTTTCAGCCGTATCCTCGACGAATTCGGCATCAATGACGGGCAGCTGTATCCCGCACTGAAAAAACTGGAAACCCGGGGGCTTATCGTAAAGAAAATTGAATACCGCGACGATGGACCAAACCGGCATCTTTTCAGTATCACTGATTCGGGGCGGGAAGAATTTGCCCGGTGGCTTGAAAGCCATGAGGGAGAAGAGAGAGGCTTTCGCTATGAACTGATTCGCCGGGATCCTTTTCTGCTTAAATGCATGTACCTGAAATATCTCAAACCGGCACAGGCAGGGAACAAGATTATAATCCACCGACGTGAAGTCGAAAAAAGCATCAAAGAATACCAGGCGGCAAAGGAAGACATGGAGAATCGTAAGGTGGATTCTGAAAGAATTCTTATCGTAGATTATGCCCTGCAGTGCCAGGAGATGCGCCTTAAATGGCTGGATGAACTAAAGGCTGCAATTGTTAAAAAAGAGAATTCAGGAGAAAATTAATGAAAGACTACGAAGAGTTAAGGCTTATTCTCGATACCCATATCAGCCGCGCGCCGGCGTCACCATACCTGTCAGAAATACTGGAGATACTTTTTCCTAAAGGAGATATCGACGTCGCATTGGGATTGAGCTTCAGGGCCAAAAATGTCGTTGAGATTTCGGCAGACCTTGACCTACCGGTTGAGGAAGTTACCAGCCGTCTGGAAGCGATGGTGAATCGTGCGGTGATTCACCGGCGTGAAAAAAATGGTGAGATGCTTTTCAGCCTTTTACCGGTGATACCGGGGCTATTTGAATTTCCCTATATGAAAAATGATGGCTCACTTGACCTTGACCACCTCGGGGAGCTCTGGGAAAAGTATCATCACGACGCCATGAGTGTCGCATTTTCCGGTAACCCGACTCCCGCTATGAGAGTATTTCCTGTTGAAGCATCACTGAAGGAAAACAGCCAGGTAATTGTTTATGAAGAGGCGCGCAAAATAATTGAAAAGGCTGATTTCATTGCTGTCACCCGGTGTGCCTGTCGGGCAAGCCTCAATCGCTGCGATGGACCTCTTGAAGTATGCCTTACCTTCGGCGGCATTGCCCGTTTTCTCACAGGACTCAACAGTGCCCGAAAGATAAATCACGATGAGGCAATTGAGATTTTGAAAAAAAGTGATGAAGCCGGACTGGTTCACAATGTTGAAAACCACCAGGACCGTCCCGGAATCATCTGTAACTGCTGTTCATGCTGCTGCACGATTCTTCGGGGAAAGACTGAGCTGCATCATCCCCATGCCTTCGCTCCCAGCTCGTATTCCGCCCGCATTGATGAGGATGCATGTACCGGATGTCTTGTCTGTGCCGACGAACGCTGTCCCGTCGGGGCGATTTCTACTGACGGGACTGTGCAGGTCGATGAGGCAGAATGCATCGGCTGCGGTCTCTGTGTATCCGCCTGTCCCGCAGAGGCGATTTCAATGGTTACCAGAAAAGATGCTCCTGTCCCGCCAGAGAATGTAATGGAAATGGGAAAACAGATTATGATAGAGAAGGGGATACTTGAAAAATTTATCGGTAAAGGAAGAAAATGAAAAGCTCAGGTCTTTTTTTAAAGAAACGAATTGATATACATGACCATGACGGGGCTCGGTGGGTAGAAGGAACACTCTCTATTCCGGGAATGGCGATGAAAAGCCATTTTTACATAATCGACAACCTGCTTCTTGACACAGGGCCCGCGCGTCTCGGTTCATTGAGCGGAAAAGTTTTCAAAGAAGAAAAAGTTGTCCGGGGAGCTGCGACACACTACCATGAAGACCACACCGGCATGGCTCCCTGGCTTATCCGGGAGATGAAAATACCCTTTTATCTTCAAAAGAATGATGTGGAAATTGTGAAAGAGGCGACTAAACTTCCCCGTTACCGGGCCTTTGCCTGGGGAAACCGGGAGGGTTTTACCGCGAGCCGACTTGGTGATGTTCTTGAAACCGATCATCACCGTTTTGAGGTTATTGACGCACCGGGGCACAGCCCCCACCATGTGGTGTTTCATGAGGCGCAAAAAGGGTGGCTTTTTACTGGAGACCTCTACGTCAGCTCACGGCAGCGGGTTGCCTTTGTTGATGAGCATATGGGGCAGTCTATCACCACACTTAAAATGCTTCTATCCCTCGACTTTGATTATCTTTTCTGTGCACACGCCGGTATTCTTGCGAAGGGAAAAGAACGGATCAGGGAAAAACTTGAAGTGCTGCAGGAAATCCGGGGGACTGTTATGGGCCTTTACGAAAAGGGCCTCTCTGTTGATGAAATAAACAAGACTTTATACCCGAAAAAGGATCTCTGGTTCAGACTCTCAAAGGGCGAGTGGTCTTCCCGGAAGATAGTCAGTACCATTATTGAGCAGTAACTTCCTTCTATAATAACTCTACATTTTTTTCTGTTAACAGCATGAGAACAAATATAATTTAATCAAAAACACGGTCGGACGGTTTTTTTTTCTTGACATCTTGGATTTATAGGGGTAAATTAGACTGAAGTGTCACTCTATTTAAATATATATAAAGAAATATAAAACTATGAAGCTCTGGATCGTTACAATTGCATCGGTGTTATCTCTGCTTCTTTTTCTCCCGGGAACCCTCTCTGCAGCAGGTACGGGGAGCGGAAAAAGCAGGCTGAACATTGATGATTCTCCTCAGGCCCTTTCAGGAGACCTGCTGCAGTGGCTCGACGTGGGAGCGGCTGCCGGTTTGAGATTATCTACCCTCTATCAGAACGGTGATGGAGTAGGGTTCTCTCCTGAAACCTTTATCAGGGGCCGTATACTCTTTCGTCATAATATACTTTTTATGGCTGAGGCGGGATATTATCAGAATATTCTCCCTATTGAAAGCGGTACTATTAAGGCTGATTTTTTCTCTTTCGGACTTCTCGCAGGCTACAATCTTTCAATCATTGATAAAGGAAGTAATGCCGGCGGGTTATTCAGGAACCTCAGTCTCTACGCATTTACCGGACCCGTTGTAAACGTGCACCTTACTTCACTCTATGAGAAAGATGAAACCGGAGAGGTTTTCAGCTTTGACGCGGGATACAACATGGCCTTTCTTACATGGAGTTCGGGAATCGGGATCAGCCTCCAGGTGTGGCGAACGGTCATTTTCTTCGAAACAGGAGCTTCAGTCTCACTGGGGAACAGCATGAGCGGTGTTGCCAGTGATGAAATAATTATGAGTTCAACGGGCGAAACAGGTATTTCCTTCAGGCTCGGGACCCAGCTGCGGATTATGCCCTGGTAAGACGGGCTGCTGCTGACCTGCCTGCAGGTGATGTACTGTTTTGCTGAAGACATGGAGAAGCCTCGGTTATGAGAAAAATTACAGTACTTTTTTGTTCCCTGATAATTTCAAGCCTCCTTGGGGCATGTTCCCCTGCGGGAAATCTTAATGATGTTCCCGTACCTGACCTGAAGACCCTGACGGATATTTCAATTGAGGCCCTCACTGCACCGGGATCGAGCTCCATTACCCTTGCCCCGGATACAGAAAGAATTCTCAAGGTAACGGGAATTTTTTCAGATGGCTCCCAGTCTGATATCACGGGAACAGCGGACTGGACAGTTCCTGATGAATCTATCGCAACCATTGAAAATGATATACTGAAAGCCCATACCGAGGGGGTACTTGCGGTGTCTGCGGTTCTGGGCCCGGTTACCGGTACTGCCAGTGTAACGGTTACTGATGGTATTCTCACGGCAATAGAAGTGGTTCCCGGAACTGAAGAACTTCCCCTGGGATTAAAAAAACAGTACCGGGCCCTCGGTACTTTTTCCGGGAGCGGAGGAGACAATATACAGGATATTACTGCAACCGTTCTATGGGAAACCTCCGACGGACTTATTGCTGAAATCAGTGATGCTGGACTTTCAGAAACTCTCACTGCGGGAGATGTTACCATCAGCGCCTCTATGGATGGGATTACCGGAGAGGCGGCCCTGACTGTCAGGGATGTAACCCTGGTCTCGATTGAAGTCTCTCCATATACCATGGATCTTCCACTGGGGGCATCAGAAGATCTTTCTGCAACCGGTATATTTTCAGATGCAAGCAGTATCGATCTTACCGACCAGGTTAACTGGTCGGTTTCCGATAACGAAAAGGTGTCGATTGATTCTTCTCAAAGCCTGACAGCCCTTTCGAAGGGCTCATGTACGATTTTTGCCTCACTTATAAATGATATGGGTGATACGGTAACCGGCATCGCTTCGGCTGTTGTCAATGATGAAGAACTTGTATCTGTCGAATTGACCGCCTCAACAGGGAGTATCCCCATGGGGCTTTCTGGAACAGTAACTGCAACCGGGACATACACCACGGGAACCAGTAGAAATATTACCGAGCAGATGTCCTGGCTGTCGTCAGACGATACCATTGCACCGGTAAGCAATACAAATGGTTCAAAGGGAAATATAACAACAGCGGCTGAAGGGGAAGTGATCATTACCGCAGCCATTGGTGATTTTGAAAAAACCATAAATATAAACATAACCGGAGAAGAGCTCCAGTCTATAGCCCTGACTCCGTCCCTTGCGGCTGTACCAAAGGGTCTCAAACGGCAGATGACCGCTGCGGGAACCTACAGTAACAGTACACGGGATATTACCGCCCTGGTGACATGGGCGAGTTCAGAAAACCTGACCGCCACGGTAAGCAATGATATTGATACCCGGGGGGAAGTAACCACCATTGTTGAGGGTACGGTTGAAATTTCCGCTTCCCTTGACGGTATTACGGAAGCCACAAATCTTACGGTGACACCTGAAGAGCTGGTATCAATCGAGATAACTCCCGGTAATTCAGCATTACTCGAAGATTTAATTAAACAGTATACCGCCACGGGAATCTTTACCGGCAGCAGCTGTGATATTACTTCCTCGGTAACCTGGACATCAAGTAATCCTGACGCAGCCATCATAAGCAATGATTCGGGAACCCGGGGCGTCGTCACGGCAAGAAGCATCGGAAGCAGTGAAATATCCGCGGCCATGAACGGCATTACTGCTTCAACTTCCTTAACCATAACTGATTCGCCGGTTGCCCAGGTTCAGGTTATTGTTCATGATGTGAAAATCTACACAGGCTACAGCGGCACCTGCAGTGCAGCAGCTGTCTGCGAAGACGGGACAATACATGATGTATCCGAAGTCGCCTCATGGTCAGCTTCTGATGATACCGCGGCAAACGTGAGCAATGCTGAAGGGATCAGCGGTACTGTTTCGGCCATTAAGGATGGAGGCACCGCGACTGTACAGGTTCAGGCATCTTACGGCGGTACAAGCGGTGCAGGGGATGTTGATATTGTGGGCCTCGAGTATCTTTATTTCAGCAATGAACCTGGATCTGAATATAACTTCCCTGAAGGGACACGTGACCATGTCATTCAGGAAGATCAGGACTGGCAGTATTATGCCCATGCTCATTATGGAGATGATACAAATATAGAAATAACCAGCCTTGGATTATGGAAGGCAAACGGGCATATCGGCTATTATTCAGATGCCGATGCATGGATGGACCCGAAGTATCCCGGGTTATGCCATGGAGAAAATGAAACCACCTGGTACAGTTCTGAGGTAAAAATACGCGTAGAGTTTTCAATTAAATCAAAAGAGACCTCTATATGGGTCTGGTAAGGGTAAGCAAATGATGACCACTATCCATCGAATGCGAATAATATATTTCATGTTTCTTTTGTCAGTAGCTGCAATGCTGACAGGATGCTTCGGGACGAACAGTAATCTTCCTCCTCTTTCTAAATACGGCCGGGTAACCGGTACGGTAGTGAATGGAGCAGTGGGTGATCCGGTTAAAGAAGTACGTCTTCTGATGGATGTGCACGGGACAATTTACAGCACCACAACCGAAACCGATGGCACCTTTTCCCTCGATACAGGAGAGATTACCCGGGGTGAGGGTTTTACTCTTCAGGTTGTCCATGGTAGTTTTGATACCGCAAGCCGGGCCGTTGTTTTTGATGTGGTAAACCTTCGGGTTGACCTGGGAACTATAGCCCTCACGGAGACCGGCAGTGCTCCCGAAGAAACCCGAACCGTTACGGGACAGGTTGTCGACTATAATGGAACGGCCTTAGAGGGTGCAGTGATCAGCATGCAGAATTCAGCAACTCCTACCGGCACAATACATGGCGTGACTGCAGCTGATGGTTCATTTTCCCTGAGTGGCACCTATCTTTATACCGGGAGCACCTATTCTCTCACCGTGTCTAAGAACGGTCATATATCCAAATCAAATGTCACTGCAGCGGTCAGCGGGACCACTTCAATTATTGATGATAACCCGGTCTATCTTTTTCCAAATCATGGGTCGATAACGGGTACGGTGCTTGATGACACCACAGGTAATCCCCTGGCAGGAGCCGCTGTCTCGGCTGATGATGAATCCGGGAATACCATAAGCGGAACCACCGACAGTGAAGGGAAGTTCAGGCTTGAAAATGATCATTTTTATATTGAACATACCTACAGTGTATCTATCACCAAAAACCTCTACCGGACAGGCAGCGTCACTGCAACGATAGACTCCCTCGATGATAATACCATTACCGGCGGCACTCTTGAGCTTCTCATTGATTCTTCTATTACCGGTACAGTCACCGGTTCCGGCGGGGCTCCAGTTGCCGATGTTACTGTAAGTACGATCGATTCTTCGGGATCAACAGTAACGGGTGTCAGTGACACCAGCGGTATTTTTACTATAAACGGAGAGCATTTCAGAAAAAACCAGGCCTATACCCTCACCTTTACCCATGATGACCATGAAACAAGAAGCTTTGATACAAGTACGATTGTCCCCGGGTCCAATGATACGGGAACAATCGTACTTGTTGAGAAAAGCTACGACTATATATTGACTGGAACAGTAGAAGATGCCTGGGATACGGGGGCAAAGGTTGCCGCTGCAATAAGCATTATCGATGATTATGGTGTAGAGCGTACCGCAACCTGCGACGGAACAACAGGAGCCTTTTCAGTAGGGGGATACTTTTTAAAAGACAGTACCTATTCCCTTGCAGTATCATGTGCCGGCTATACAGGTAATACCTCAGTAACGGGAGAGAGCCTGGGAGTCACCATTACCGGTGATATGCCACAGAGTGAACACCAGGCTGTAGGAACGATTCTTCTTTATCCCATAGGCATAAGGACACGAATTCAGGGCGTTAAACATGAGTTTAGCTATGAGCTCAAAGAGAGCAGAGAAAAGTTTCTCACGGGGAAACACGGCTTTACCCTTTCAGGGCGAAGCGGTACCGATAGAAACAGCTATTCTTCCTTTTATGTTCATACAGATGATGCCGATCAGGTACCAGCTCCTCCGGGAGGGGGACGCTCTGTAGCTATTCGGATCAACGGAACCGCAGGCGGAGCCCTGGTCAATGGAGTGGCTGGAGAAGAATCTTCACGGACCGCTGTTCAGAAACCTTCAGCCTTTAAGATCAGGACTTACAGCATGTATCATTTTAAAGTTACTGATCCGGGGAGTGTGACCATCGAGACAACCGGTGATACCGACACGAGCCTTATTCTCTATTTTGAAAACGGAAGTCAGCTGGCTGCAGATGACAACAGCGGCTCTGGTAGTAATGGGAGCATAACCTTTAACACCGCTGCAACCGGTGCAGGATGGTACTTTGTGAAGGTGTCCGGGGCAAATGACAGTGTCTGGGGAACCTTCAGTCTTTCAATATCGGGGCCCGAACAGACCGATGGATCAGTCGGCACCTGGACTCTCGAAGATATTATTCTCTCATGGTACAGTGATACCGACCGTGTCATGTACATCGCGGGAAAAAATGAGAGCCCTTCAACAGGAACCATAACCATCAGCACAATGGAAAATACCGGCGGCCTTGTAAGGGGAAGTTTTTCCGGCAGTCTGCGGGCAATAACCTCGGGCGGAGCAACGGTAACGGCGGCCGACGGATATTTCAATATTATCAGGAGCCAATAGATTATGAAATTACGGGTATATGAAACATTAACCGCTCTACTGCTCTGCACCGTATTTCTCTGTGCCGGCAGCATAGCTTCTGAGTCTTCCCGCCTCAGGATTAAGTTCAGGGGGAAGTCAATCAACCTCGACAATAACGTCTCTGCTGTTGCCCGTAAACGCGGGGGCCAGTGGCGTGTCACTATCGGTGCAAAGAACAACAACATCATGTTTAACCTCAGTGGAACGATAGAAGGCATGATAAATGAAGAAGGGATAACCCTTGATACATCATGGCACCCTGTGTCTGTGATGATGATACAGAAGGGGAGAGCCTACAGTGCTGCTCCGTCATCACGACTTCTCAGGTACAGCAGGGCCCGTTACTCAAAACGGGGGAAAAGCGAAGAGGCTGCATGGAAACGCATGGCGCGCCGCGAGCGCCTCTCCCGGGGAAGGGGTCTTGTACGCAATCGCATCGCCGAAGGAAGCCGCTGTACCATGCAGCTCATTCCGGTGATGTCAGGGAGTGAGATTACCGCCCTGAAGGGAAGCTTCGAGGGACTCCTGGTGGCCACCACAAATAAACGGAAAAGGGGCAGGGCAAAAGCCTTCAAAATACGGGGAAGTTTTATCGTTGAGGCAGAGAAATGAATCGACTGACGCAATACAATATACTGGTAACGATTTTTGCAGCACTCATGTTTCTCCCCTTTGAGGCCCATGCCCTCTGGGACATGGGGCATAAAAACAGTGCCCGGGATGCCCTTCACTATATGAATGATTATGGAACCAACCAGCAGCGGTGGGTTCTCGATTACCTTAAGGCAAAATGCGGGGGCTATGAAGAGGGCTTTACCTTCGGCGCATACGAAGGCGACGGCACAACCGAGGGTAATGAGCAGGGACTGGTCGGTATCGCACGAGCTGGAGCAATCGCCCCGGATTACGCCCATGACCTTTTCTGGGACAGCGGGCTTCTCGGGTTCGGGTGGTCGGCTTTGGGGAGCAACTTTTCTTCCTTTACCCATTTTATGAATTTCAACAAGCGGAGCGATCCTGACTATAATGATGGCGGCCATGCACTGGTAACCTGGAACCATAATGACTTTGACGGATGGTCATACCAGGCAAATGTCGGCTTTGATCAGTTCGGGTCTCTTGACTACACGATTGCCGTCGGTATCGGAAACGCCAACATGACCGTTGACCTGCCGAATTGTACTGAATGTGACGGCAAATATTTCTTTATCCCGGGGGGAAATCCCGCGATAGATTATAAGCAGAATGGCTCAACAACACCGGTGGGGAATCCTTCAGGCGGCGGAAAACGGACTGATTACGATAACGGCACTAACTACAACTGCTTCAGTGATATATCCATAACGGGAAACTGTCCAGACCGGGGCGATGAATACGGCGGCACTACCCAGATTCCCAACACCTATGCCGGCGGGGGCTGGACCACCTACGGCGACCAGGACTGGGCGATCTTTGAGCCCATGGATAACTGTGCAACCTTCTATTTTAATGAATGGTTTCTTGAAGGGGGAAACAGCACGGCCGGGGATAACCGTCACTCTCTTCAGAATGATGTTCTGGCCGGACGTTACTACAGTCTCACCAATAGTGATATACGCTACCTGACCATGGTACTTCACTACGCGGGAGACGCCAACGCCCAGGTGCATATTCATTCCACCACGGGCTACAATCATTCAGGCTACGAGGAGTGGATCGACGATAACTACAACGGGCTTCTCAATACCACAACCGTGCAGGCATATCTCAACAGCCGAAGCAACGATCATAACGGTGAGGTCGATGATATCATCACTGAAAACAGTTATTTCACCTACCTGGGGCGGTACCGGTCGAACTATGATATTCTTTACAACACCTCAACAGGTATCTGGAGAAACGCGGCGACCTATGC
>Ga0070729_10000697_pt1 | contig 63951 bp, 53 predicted proteins | sample tdDd472_FD_66725 | JGI IMG/M metagenome (GOLD analysis project Ga0070729, IMG submission 66725) | Marine sediment microbial communities from the Atlantic coast under amendment with organic carbon and nitrate - tdDd47.2 | ecosystem: Environmental > Aquatic > Marine > Coastal > Sediment | place... | reverse complement strand
ACAACCCCGCCTACAACACCGGGAAACCACATTAACTCGAGGGTCTTTGCGCTTTTTATTCAAGCACTTAGAACCTCTTTGCAATGCTTCTATATCGCAGCATACGCGTGGTTAACGCGGCAGGCCGAAGGCCAATCTGCCGGCTGTTGCCGCCAAACGCGCAAAATAGCCGCCTCCACGCCCTGCCGCTGCATGATTTTTCCCACCCATTTTGTCCATTTAGCCACCGCCTTGGGCTAGACTTGCCCCCACTTGAACACACAGGTTTTCGGGTCACTTTGAACAAACAAGGATCAGTATGAACGTAGTAATTACCGGCGGCTCTAAGGGCATCGGACTGGGCATGGCCCGTGAGTTTCTGAAACGCGGTCACAGCGTTTCGATTTGCAGCCGCGGCCAGGCAGACATAGACGCAGCTATCGCTGTACTCGAGGCCGAGTCTTCTGCAGACACCATTGTTACAGGTACCGCCTGTGACGTATCGAACTACGACCAGGTAAAAGAACTGTGGGACGTATCGGTGCGCGACATGGGCAGCGTCGATATCTGGGTGAACAACGCCGGTCGCGACGGCAAGAAACAACTGTTCAAAGACCTGCCGCCTGAAGACTTCAGAATGACTGTAGATACCAACAGCACCGGCATGATGAATTGTTGCCATGTTGCATTGAACGGCATGCTCGAACAGGAAAATGGTGGTCGCATCTTCAACATGGAAGGCTTCGGCAGTGACGGCATGGTTCGCCCACGTCTCGGCCCCTATGGCTCAACCAAAATAGGTCTGCGTTACTTCACCAAAACACTGGTGAAAGAATGCGAAGGCACTAACGTGAAAGCCTGCTACCTGAGCCCGGGCATGGTCGTAACCGATCTGCTGGTACCACAGCCTGAAGACCGCGATGAAGATTGGGAAAAGAGCAAGAAAGTGCTGAACATTCTTGCGGATACGGTAGAAACCGTAACCCCGTATCTGGTCGACGGCATGCTGGCCGCCGAGAATAACGGCGATGCAGTGCGCTGGCTGACCGGCAAGAAAGTGGCCTGGCGCTTTATGACGGCCCGCTTCGGCAAGAAGCGCGATCTGTTCAGCGATATGGGTGCCTAAGCACTGCTGCACCGCGCCTTTGCTGCAAACCGCAGAAACAAAAAAAGCCGCTACAAAGTAGCGGCTTTTTTTGTGCTTCAGACTGAAGGCTTATCTTGCTACCTTATTTCGAGTCGCCAAAGCGCCACAGCACATCGAGACCGATACGGTTCGGCTTATCGATGTCATCACCGTCGTTGAAACGGACACGCATGTAGTCGTAGCGAAGGCGGATGTCAACGGGGCCAAACTGAGCTCCTGCACCAACACCTACAGAGTAACCACCATCACGGGCAGTGATTTTCTCCTGCGGATCATCGCCTTCCTGAATCTTGAACTCGCCTTTACCGTAGATAGCAGCGAAGCGACCGAAGACACTAAAGACGTTACCGATCGGATACATGCCAACTACACCGACACCGAAGTTGTTGTACTTACCTTTAAAGGTAGTGTCTTCGATGGTGTCTTTCGCTTCACCGGACATCTGCAGTTCGCCTTCGAACGCAAAGTACGGGTTCATCTGGTAACCCAGATAACCACCTAAACCTGTGGCACGGTCTTTGACGTCTTCAGACTTAATCTCGGTAAAGCCCAGACCCAGGCCGGCGTACCAACCTTCGTTTTTCTGTGCCATCGCCGGCGCTGCGGCCAGTACTGCAACAGCAGCTACGGTAGTAACTAATTTCTTCATTCTCATCCCCGAGCAAATCGCTCATTAAAATCCACAAAATGCAGGACACCATTTAAACCCAATACGCACGGGGTGTCTACGTATCACAGGCAGTCGATTACAGTGCGGACGCGGAAAAACGCCGCCTGCCGGAGTATCAGGGGTATTCAGAGAGGAAGGAGGGAAATGGGGTGGATGATGGGACTCGAACCCACGACGACCGGAATCACAATCCGGGGCTCTACCAACTGAGCTACACCCACCACAGTAGAAACTGATTTTATCGCATCCGGCAGAGGCGCGGAATGGCGCGCCCGGCAGGACTCGAACCTGCAACCCCCGGCTTAGAAGGCCGGTGCTCTATCCAGTTGAGCTACGGGCGCCTGACAATCAACAGATGCCGGAACACAGGTGGGGCGCATTATAGGGTACTTACCCGCCCTGTGTTCAAGAAATTATGCATTTTTTACGGTTTTGCCGGCCCTGCGGGGCTAAAACATGCCGGGTGAGGGATCGTCCCAGGCGGAGTCGGTGCCTTTGGTTTCGTTGTACTCAGTAACGATCTCTTCGATCTGCTCCATCATCCACGGAGAGCCGGCACGGTAGGCGTCTCTGCCCGCAATACTGTCCCGCTCCCAGGCATCGATATTGTCAGGCGTCAGAGCCACACCGAAGTCATCCGGCACATCGAGATTGTTACGCCCAAGCACGCGATCCATCACCAACTCGCCTACTGCCAAGCGCATATGAGCCGGATCCCGGAAATTGTCAGAGCGCCCGGTATCAACCTGAATCAATTCATCGTTAATCGAGTTGTTACCCGTGAAGTCCCACAACTTGACCTGCTCGTCTTCCGGCACACCCTCATTGATTCTGCCGAGTGACTCCACCAACGCTCTGCGCCAGCGGACGAACTCGCTTTCCAACCCGACAGCGTTGATCGATTCCTGCATCGCTGAATGAATCGGCGGGATGAACAGATACACGTCGACGCCCTCTTCTTTCAGACGGGTTACCACGTACTCGAACTCGCGCAGACGCTCTTCACCGAAATTGAACCGCGGGTTATAGAGCTCTTCGTTGTGTACGTAACGTTTGATGGTCACGTAAAAAGCCGTTTGCGGATCCACCGTAAGCTCGGGTAACTGACTCAAACCGTCGTAGTTACACAGCTTGATGTCCTGAAAACGGTTCTGGGCGAGCACCTGCTGCGACTTCTCATAGGTATCGGCCGACAGTGCGTACTTGAACAGCAGCCACGGCGCGACATCAGGATAGAAGAAAGACGCTTCAAAACCGGGATGCAGCGGGCGACGGTCATTGAACTGAATAAAGTCGAGCCCCCAGACCACGGTCTTCGGCTTCTGATGCTCAAGGAGGTAGTCGGTCACATAGCGGACCTCCTGACTGGTGGAGCCCCCGAGTGCACCGTTGAAACCACGCCCTTCCGGCAGCCATGCAGGGTTCACACCGGACTCCACCCGCGAAGTACCGAGAATAAAGTGATCGTAATCGCACAGGTAAAGGACATTTGCTTTGAAATCACGAATCAGCGACGTGGCGTAAAACTTCACCTCATTGAATTTCTTCTTGTTGACCCACTGCGTGCGCCCCAGGGGGTCGACAATGAGGTTGTAAGACGCAAACAGGGATGCGCCGGTGATAAACACCGCGAAGTAAATAATGAGATAACGCTTCCAGGGATTCATCGCAGCACCACGTCAGAACTGGAAGTACAAAAATTCACTGGTCTGCCACAGCGTCGTAATTGTCATCGCAGACAACACGCCCAATGCCACGGCATAGAACAGATTCGGTTCGAAACAAATACGCTGCACCCAGCGACTGACCGGCTGAATGCTGTAGAACGCGGGCTCCATATAGTTGCGCATGATCTGCTGCGTGTTCGGCATCAGGAACGCGATCAGGAACAGGAATACGATCAGCTGCATGGCTTCCAGCGGCACACCACTCATCGGCACAGCCTCCAGACCACTCATACGCACCAGACGGGCAAAGCCTTTGACCTGAGTCATCCACTCGGGTGCCTGAATACCGTTACCGCCCGCCATCGCATAAAGAATCTCGGTGGCACCGGTGAAAGTCTCTGCACGGAAGAACACCCACGCCACGATAACCGCGAGCATCGTCAGTACCGGATACAGACAACGCAGGAACAAGCCGTCTTCCTTGCCTTTACGCAGCCCGCGCCACGCGTGATTGATCAACAGGTAACTGCCGTGCAGACCACCCCACACCACGAATGTCCAGCCGGCGCCATGCCACAAACCACCCACCAGCATGACGATCATCAGGTTGGTGTAGCGGCGGCTGTTGCCAAGACGGTTACCACCCAGCGGGATATAGACGTAGTCGCGCAGGAAGCGTGACAGCGTCATATGCCAGCGACGCCAGAAGTCGACAATGCTGTGCGCTTTATAAGGCGAGTTGAAGTTCAGCGGCAAACGCACACCAAACATCCGGGCCAGACCGATAGCCATGTCGGAGTAGCCCGAGAAATCAAAATAGATCTGCAGCGTATAACTGAGGGCCCCTACCCAGCCCTGCACAAACGTAATGGTCTGACCGGCATCGGCTGCACTGAACACCGGAGTGGCATACACCGCGACGTTGTCGGCGAACACCATCTTCTTGAACAGTCCAAGCATGAACACCGAGATACCGATCGCCAGATCGGAGGTAACCAGACGGCCGAGGTTCTTACCCATGAACTGCGGCATCATCTCTTCATGATGCACGATCGGACCCGCAATTAACTGCGGGAAGAAGGTCACGAACAGGCAGTAGTGCAGAAAGTTATATTCGCGGGCCTTGCCCTGATAAACATCGACCAGATAGGCGATCTGCTGGAAGGTAAAGAAGGAAATAGCCAGCGGCAAAATAATCTTGTCGAGATGGTATGAACTACCGAAGGTAAAGTTAATGCTGTCGACAAAGAAGTTGGCGTACTTGAAGTAACCGAGCAGACCGAGGTTAAAAAGCACCCCGATCATCAACAGTGTTTTGGCGGCTTTACTTCCCTGCTGCTTTTGCATTCGGCTGCCGACTATAAAGTTCACGACAATCGAAGCGGCCAGCAGCACCAGATAGGCCGGATTCCACCAGCCGTAGAAAAACAGCGATGCTATTACCAGCCAGAACAGTGCTGCGTTCAGCTGCCGGAAGTAACCCAGCAGGTAGAAGCCAAACAGTACCGTCGGCAGAAACAGAAACAGGAATATATCGGAGTTAAAAAGCACAGCCGGTCTTGCGCAACAAAACAGCCAGCAGAGTGCATGAAATAAGCGTTTAGCTCAAGGAATCAGCGCACGTTTAGGCGGCACGCAACCAGATTCCAGAAGAGATTGGTCGGGGCAGAGGGATTCGAACCCCCGACCCTCTGCTCCCAAAGCAGATGCGCTACCAGGCTGCGCTATGCCCCGTCCAAGCCTGCAGGTCATCACCGGAACCGGTGCCATGCCCTGCAAGGAGGCGGGATGATAAGTCCCCACCCCCTGCCAGTCAATCAACACTGCGGCAACCGGACAGGAAACAGCACAAAATAACGGTTTTCGGACGTTTAACGGTTTTAGGAAACCCTTGGCTCTGGTATGTTGCCCCTCCAGATAAGATGGCTTCAGGCCATCCCCGGATTGACCCAGAGTCGGCGCACACATGGCAGCACAACTTATTGATGGCAAAGCAATTGCTACTGAAATCCGCGGCGAGATCCGCGACCAGATCAGTGCGCATATAGAGTCGGGCGGGCAGCGCCCGGGGCTTGCCGTGGTTCAGGTGGGTGCTGACCCGGCCTCCTCTATTTATGTGCGCAACAAGCGTCAGGCCTGTGAGCAGGTCGGTATTGAGTCATTCAATTACGATTTCCCGGACACCACCACTCAGGACGAGCTGCTCAACCTGATTGATGAGTTAAATGCCAACGACGCAGTACACGGCATTCTGGTGCAGCTGCCACTGCCTGCGCATATCGAAGACAATGCTGTTATCGAACGCATCTCGGCGGCGAAAGACGTGGACGGTTTTCACCCGTTTACCATCGGCCGCCTGTCACAACGCATACCCTCCCTGCGCCCCTGCACACCGTTTGGTGTGATGATGCTGATGGAACGCATCGGCGTCAGTGCCAAAGGCAAACACGCCGTTGTTGTCGGCGCCTCCAATCATGTGGGACGACCTTTGGCGATGGAGCTGCTGTTAGCCGGTGCCACCGTTACTGTGTGCCACCGCTTCACCGATGACCTGCAAAAGCATGTGGCAGATGCCGACATTCTTGCCGTTGCTGTCGGCAAACCTGAACTGGTGCCGGGCGAATGGGTGAAAGAAGGTGCTGTCGTGTTTGATGTCGGTATTAACCGTCTTGAAAGCGGCAAACTGGTAGGCGATGTCGGCTTCGAAGCGGCCAGCAAACGTGCCGCCTGGATTACCCCGGTTCCCGGTGGTGTGGGCCCGATGACAGTCACCATGCTGATGCACAACACCTTGCAGGCCGCCAAAGCGGGCAGCAAACTGCTGGAAAACCGCACAGAACTGCCGGTTGAATAAATTCTTGCTTGAAAGACTTTTTTGAGAGGACTCATCATGACGTTTCGCCAGACAGCCGCCCGCATCGCAGGCTTTACCGCCGCTCTGATCTTAAGCACTCAGCTTGTCCTCGCCCAGAATCCGGTAGTTGCATTCGAAACCACCGCGGGCAATTTCAAAGTTGAGCTGAATCCGGAGAAAGCGCCGATTACGGTAGAAAACTTTCTGCGCTACGTGAATGAAGGCTATTACAACGACACGCTGTTTCACCGTGTGATTGAAGACTTCATGATTCAGGGTGGCGGTTACAACTCCGAGTTCCAGCAGAAGACCACTTATGACCCGATTCGCATCGAATCTGACAACGGCCTGAAGAACAAAGCGGGCACCATCGCCATGGCCCGCACCGGTGACCCGAACAGCGCTACCTCCCAGTTCTTTATCAACACCATCAGCAACAGCTTTCTGAACTACCAGAACGACCGCAACCCCGGTTACGCAGTGTTCGGCAAGGTGATCGAAGGCATGGAAGTGGTCGAAAACATTTCCTACGTTGATACCGGCGCAGGCGGTCCTTACAAACGCATGGCTGATGTACCTGTTGAACCGGTGATCATCGTCAAAGCCTTTGTAGTTGAGGCGGAACCGGCACCAGCAGAATAAGCTCCGACTACTCCGGGCCTATGACCCAACTTTTCATCTCCGACCTGCATCTTGATGTCAGCCGTCCCGAAGCGACGGAGGCGTTTAAGGGGCTGTTAGCAGGTGAAGCCCGTAACGCCGAGCGCCTCTACATTCTCGGCGACCTGTTCGAAGCCTGGATCGGTGATGACGATCCGTCGCCGCTGAACAAAGAAATCGCAAAGGCTCTGCGCGAACTGCATGAGGCCGGCACTTCGGTCTATTTCATCCACGGCAATCGTGATTTTCTACTGAAGCGTAACTTCGCTACGGAAGCGCGGATGCATCTGCTGCCCGAGATCGCTATTGCCAGCCTGGGTGGCCAGCGTGCACTGCTGTTGCACGGTGACTTGCTATGCACTGACGATGAACGCTATATGCGGATGCGCCGCTGGTTTAATAACCGGGCGCTGCAAGGCTTGTTCCTGTCACTGCCGTTATCCATGCGCCAAAGTATTGCCGACTCTATGCGGGCCAAAAGCATGGCCGAGAATGCGCAGAAAGATGAATACATCATGGATGCGTCGCAGGCGACGGTGGAACGGATGCTGAACAGCTACGATGCCACACTGATGATTCACGGCCACACGCATCGTCCGGCGGTGCACGATTTTGACCTGAACGGTAAAGCGGCTAAACGTATCGTGTTGGGTGACTGGTACGATCAGGGCAGTGTGTTGCGTTGGACTGATACCGGCAGTGACGCAGGCTTTGAACTGACGGCGTTAGCCTACGCCTGAATCATCCGCCGGCCTGATGGCCAGGGCGGTCGATCAACACTTCCTTTTCCTGCAGCAGTTCGTGCTCGAGCAGCTGATCCATAGACGTAAATCGCTCTTTCGGATCCTTCGCCATCATCCGGTCGATTAACTCCTGATAACGGGAAAGATGTGTCGGTAGTTCAGGTATTGGTGCAGTATCGTGCAGGTGAATCAGACCCATCGCCGAGTCGGCGACGAAGGGTTTTACGCCGACCAGCATTTCATAAAGAATAACCCCCAGACTGTAGATGTCTGCGCGCTCATCGACTTCCTCACCCTTGCCCTGCTCCGGACTCATGTAATACGGCGTGCCGAAGATTTCACCCGTACCGGTGATCTCGGCTTCAAGCTGCGCCTGCTTGGCTAACCCGAAGTCGATCACAGCAAGGCTGCCGTCACGACGGAACAGGACGTTAGTGGGTTTGAGGTCACGATGCAGAATGCCGGTGTGGTGGATAGCGCACAGCGCATCGGCAATCTCGCACATGTACACCAGCGCGCGCCCCGGAGGAATGCCCTGCCCGATACGGCGCTTTAAGCTGCCGCGGTCGCAGAACTCCATCGCGATATAGGCGTGATCATCGGCCACGCCCAGATCATAAATATTGACGATGTTCGGATGATCGAGCTTGCCTATCAGTTCGAACTCCTGCAAAAAACGCTCGAAGGCGACGTCGTTGCCTGACTCAGGCATTTGATGCAGCACTTTCAGCACGGTCGGACGACCGGTAGCTTTCTCGGTGCCGAGATACACGTTTGCGATACTACTGGTAGCCAGACGTTGCACGATCTCAAAACCCTTCAGGCTGGTCTTGAGCGCCGCATCGTCATCATTCTTTTTTACATTCAGCTTGGGTCTGGCGCGTGCGGCAGACGACAGCTCTTTGTTGAGCATCTCTTGCACTACTTCAACCAGCCGGTCGTGCTTCAGCTTGCTGCGCACAATGTAGTCTTCAGCACCGGCTTTGACTGCCGAGACGATATCCTTGTCGGTACCGGCACCGATGACTGAAACAGGAGGAAAACCTTCAACCGCTGTCATCTGCACCAACCAGTCGACCACATGACTGCCGCAGAGATCATCACCAAGCAATACCATGTTGTAACCGGATGCGGAGAAGTCGTCCGGCAGCGAGCCGGATTTTTTAGGGTCGTACTCACCTATCCGGGACTCGGGCCACCGGGTATTAACGTGATGCGCAACCAGCCGGCGAAATTCCGACTCCGCATCGATGATAAGTACTGCTGGGTTCATAATCCCTAAACGCTAGCTATAGTTGTCCAGACGCTAACAGTGACTTATGTAATGCGGAAATACCGGAAGTGCCTCACACTTCCATGCTAATTTGCTGAGATTACAAAGAAAAAAGCCGTTTTCGGAAGAAAACGGCTTTCTCAGGATTCAATAAACTGCGGGAAAGCTTAGGCCTGACCGGTACCCACCCGCTTGGCTTCACGCTTCTTCTTGGCTCCGTCAGAACGTTCGGTCTCGATGTGACTGAGGTACTCGGGCGTAATGTCACCAGTCACGTACTCGCCGCTGAAGCAGGACGTATCAAACTCGCTGATGTCGCCATTGTCGTATTTGACGGCTTCCACCAGATCGTCGAGATCCTGATAGATCAGCCAGTCGGCGCCGATATTCTCTGCCACCTCTTCATCTGTGCGACCAGAAGCGACCAACTCACTGCATACGGGCATATCGATGCCGTACACATTCGGATAACGCACCGGAGGTGCGGCAGATGCAAAGTAAACTTTGCGGGCACCGGCTTCACGCGCCATCTCGATAATCTGTTCGGAGGTTGTACCGCGCACGATGGAGTCATCCACCAGCAGTACCGCCTTGTCGCGGAACTCGAGATCAATGGCATTCAGCTTGCGGCGCACCGACTTACGGCGGATAGCCTGACCCGGCATGATGAAGGTACGACCAATGTAGCGGTTCTTAATAAAGCCTTCGCGATAATCAACACCCAGTTTCTGCGCTACCTGCAAAGCGCTGGTGCGGCTTGAATCCGGGATCGGCACCACCACATCGATGTCGTGGTCGGGGCGCAGACGGGTAATCTTGTCGGCCAGCCGCTCACCCATACGCATGCGGGATTTGTGTACTGAGATGCCGTCCATAATGCTGTCCGGACGGGCGAAATAAACATACTCGAAAATACACGGCGTATAGCTGCGGGGCTCGCAGCACTGATGACTGTGCACGTTGCCGTTGGTTTCGATATAAACCGCCTCACCCGGCAGGATGTCGCGCTCAAACGCATAGCCCAGTGCATCCAGCGCCACCGTTTCAGAAGCGACCATATAGTCTTTGTCGCGACCGTTGGCTGAAGGCTTACTGCCGAGCACAATCGGGCGAATACCGTGCGGATCACGGAACGCCACAATACCGTGCCCGATAATCATGGAAACTACGGCATAACCGCCTTTGCAGCGCTCATGCACCTTGTCGACAGCATTGAAAATGGCCTGGGGCGACAACGCACCCGGCTGATTCTGCAACTCATGCGCGAACACGTTGAGCAGCGCTTCAGTATCGGAACCGGTGTTCAGATGACGCTTATCCTGACTCATCAGCATCTGCTGCAGTTCTGCGGTATTGGTGAGATTACCGTTGTGCGCCAGACAAATGCCGTACGGCGAGTTCACATAGAACGGCTGGGCTTCGGAGGAACTGGAGACACCGGCTGTGGGATAGCGCACATGACCGATGCCCACGTTGCCACGCAGGCGGTTCATGTGGCGTTGCTGGAAAACATCCTGCACCAGACCTTTGCTCTTGCGGGTGCACAAGGTGCCGTCCGCGTCGGTCATGATGCCTGCGGCATCCTGGCCGCGATGCTGAAGCACGATCAGTGCATCATAAATAGCCTGATTAACAGGCTCTGAACTTACAATTCCGACGATTCCACACACGAGCTGATTACACTTCCATGAGATCAGTTATAGACACACTACTTTACGCATACCCGCCGACCGTTGCTGGTCAATAGGACGCATTTACTTATCATTCAAGAGCACTTCGCCGGCCTTCTCAGAGGCCGCATCGATCACCTGCTCTTTGTCGACATCCAGATATTCAATGCCATCCTCAGCCACTTCTTCGACAAAGTCGGCCACAGGGGCGGCTAAAGGTATCAGCTTGGAGTCATCCCACCAAGAGGCTTCGCCAAATCCGGCAAACTCCAGCATCAATACAACGATTCCGGCGAGGATAACGCCGCGGGCGAGGCCGAACACGATGCCAACTGCGCGGTCTGTGCCGGACAATCCGGTCTCGTCCAGGACACTGGAGATGAGCCAGCTGACCGCGCCGCTGATAAACAGGATGCCCACCAACAGCATCGCACGCCCCGCCCAAAGCCGGAGCGTGTATGAGTCGACCGCGCCTTCAAGCCAGCCGGCGGCCAGGTGTCCGAGACTGACCGCAGCCCAGACGGCGATGATCCAGCCGGCGAGCGACATCGCCTCTTTAACAAAGCCGCGAAAAATACTGATGATGGCGGAGGCGGCAACAATGGCGAGTAACAGGTAATCGACAAATATCATTACAAGCTTCCCCTGACGCTGCCCGTTACTTCTTAACCGACACAACAATACCGTTGTGCCCTGCCTTCTTTAACTGTGCGGCCAGCTTCTCGGCTGCTTCGCGCGATTCTTTTGGTCCGACCTGCACGCGATACATCGTTTTGTTACCGGAACGAAACGACGTAACAACAGCAGCGAAACCTTTCTCTTTAAGCTGATCGGCAAACGAACGTGCATTTGCCACCGCGGAGAAACTACCCAGTTGCACCATCCAGCCGTCAACCGGCGCAGGCTTGGGAGCCGGCGCAGAGCCTGATTCGGTTTTGGGTTCGGCTTTGGGTCCGGTTGCGGGCGCAGGGGCAGGCTTCGGTTCCGGCTTTGATGCCGCAGGCTCAGCTGCGCTGTCGCCATTGAGAACGATCGTTTCAATGCGAACCGGCGCAACCTCTTCGCGGGTTTCGATAATTGCCGGACCTTCATCGCGGGGCGCAACACCGTCATCCTTGCGACCATCCAGCAATGCGGGTGCCACCACTACGAGCAGCACTACCAGCACAGCCGCGCCGATCATACGCTCTATCAGGCTTCGGTCCATCGAATCAGCAACCCCAAAAAAACGATTCGGACTGTGAAACAGTCACATCAAAGCTCTATTGTAAGCCACTCGAGCGCCGGGCCGACAACAAAAAACGACCCGCAGACGACAATCCGGCCACCGTCCGGCGTCAATTCTGCTGCCCGTGCCATCGCGTCGTGGTTATCGGCAATAACTTCGTCCACCTCAAGTCCACTGTCGGCCAGTTTCTGCGCAAGCTGCTGCCCGGTCTGCCCCCGCGGCGCCACCACGTCGGTCGTAATGCAGACGTCAGCCGCGTCGCCAAACAGGCGGCCCAGCAGGATGGCATCCTTATCAGCCAGCATGCCGAGCACCAGCGTGGTCGGTCGCGACTCCAGAGAACTAAGGTTGTTATAGAAAGCCTGCAAGGCCTGCGGGTTATGCCCCACGTCCAACACCCACTGGTGAGCAGGCTTCTCGGTATCGGCAATGTAAAAGCGCCCCGCCGGGCTACAGTCTTGAAGAGCCGCACGGACAGCCGCGGTATCAGACAGCCATTCCGGCCGGATAATATTGATCGCCGCCAGGGCCAGGCTTTGATTTTGCAGCTGGGGTCCGCTGTCGCCGGGTGGCAACGGCAGCTCGTCCAACTTCAGGGCAGTCACGTCGAATACCCAGTAGTCATCGTCAATCGTGAAACCAAAGTCCAGACCCTGTCGCAGCAGCTGCGCACCATACCGCTCTGCTTCTTCGGCAATTGCAGCAGGCATCTCCGGGTCACCAAACAGCGCCGGCTTACCCGCCCGCATGATGCCCGCCTTTTCGCGGGCAATAGCATCGATGGTATCCCCGAGAAACGATTGATGATCAAGTGCAATAGTCGTGATCAGTGACACGTCCGGCTCAATCACATTGGTCGCATCGAGACGCCCGCCAAGACCCACTTCGATCACCCACGCATCAAGCTGTGCTTCCGACAACACGACAAAGGCTGCCAACGTGCCAAACTCAAAATAGGTGAGCGGAATGTCGCCACGCACAGCTTCCACCGCCTCAAAACCGGCAATCAGCTGTTCATCGGAGACGGGCTCGCCATTGATGCAGACCCGCTCGTTGTAGCGAATCAGATGCGGAGAGGTATAGGAACCGGAACGCTTGCCGGCGCCGGCCAGCAGCTTCGAGAGTGCCGCAACCACAGAGCCCTTGCCGTTGGTACCGGCGATAAGAAACACGCCGTTGTCGGGCTGCTGCAGATTGAGACGCGCAGCGACGTCGCGGACTCTGTCGAGCCCGAGATCGATTTCTTCGGTATTGAGACTTTCCTGCCAGGTGAGCCAGTCGTCGAGCGTACGCCGGACCATCAGTTCAACCGACGGCTGACATTACGCCTGTTCAGGCACAGGGTCGGCAGCAGGTGCAGGCGCGGGCTGCTTGAGCATCTTGCTCAGCAGATTCGCCAGTTCGTCGCGCATTTCACGGCGGTCGATAATCATATCGAGAGCGCCATGCTCCAGCAGGAACTCGCTGCGCTGGAAGCCGTCCGGCAAGGTTTCGCGCACCGTCTGCTGAATCACACGCGGACCAGCGAAACCGATCAGCGCCCGCGGCTCGCCGATATTGACGTCACCAAGCATCGCCAGACTGGCCGATACACCGCCGGTAGTCGGGTCGGTCAGCACCGAAACAAACGGCACACCCTCTTCACCGAGTGTTGCCAGCGACACACTGGTCTTCGCCATCTGCAACAGAGAGAACAACGCCTCCTGCATACGGGCACCGCCACTGGCAGAAAAACAGATTAACGGCATGCGGTTATCGCGGGCGTATTTTGCTGCGCGGGAAAACTTCTCGCCAACCACAGAACCCATCGAGCCACCCATGTATGAGAACTCGAACGCACACACCACAACGGGCTGGCCTTTCAACATGCCGTTCATGACGATCAGGGCATCTTTCTCGCCGGTCTTCTTCTGGGCCTGCTGAATACGCTCTTTGTATTTTTTGCTGTCTTTAAACTTTAGCGGATCTGTCGGGCCCAGACCTTCGGCGAGTTCACGCCCGGTATTGGGATCAAACAGAAACTCCATACGCTGACGCGCACCGATACGCATATGATGGCCGCACTTGGGGCACACAAATTTATTGCGTTCCAGTTCCGCACGATATAACTGTGCACCACACGAGGGGCACTTCTGCCAGATGCCTTCAGGAACCGAACGGGTGCGCTTCTCCGTATTGATACGGGAAGGAATGATTTTTTCGAACCAACTCATGCGGGGAATGATAAACGACTCGCGCCCGCAGTACACTAGTTAAAGAACCGGCGTTTGAACGTGATGCCAGCGTGCGCGATGCATGAGCGCGCCAATGGCGTCAGGTATGCATGTAGCGGGTTGCAGCCTCGATAGCCCAGCCGCCTTTAGGCAAACCGAACTCATCCGGATAGGTGACATCGGTCAGGTACAGACCCTGAGGCGGTGCCGTAATCCCGGCCAGCTTGCGGTCTCTGGCTTCCAGCACTTCGGCGACCCAGGAGGCGGGCTTGTCACCGCGCCCTACAGTCACCAGCGTGCCCATCAGATTGCGCACCATGTGATGCAGAAAAGCATCGCCACGAATGTCGAACAAAATACAGCTGCCCTCTTTCGACAGACTCACGTGACTCATGGTCCGCACCGGCGTATGCGCCTGACAGGAAGATGCACGGAACGAGCTGAAATCGTGTTTGCCTGCGAGACATTCTGCCGCCTTCTGCATAGCTTCGAGATCAAGGTCGTAAGTGACACTCCAGACCCGGTTACGATCCAGCGCCGACATCGACTTGCGGTTCAGAATTAAATAGCGGTACGCACGGGCGGTGGCGGAAAAACGCGCATGAAAGTCATGGCTGACAGGCCGTGCCCAGTGAACATTAATGTCATCAGGAAGATGGGTATTGATACCGCGGCGCCACGACTCTTCACTGCGCTCTGCGTGGGTATCGAAGTGCGCAACCTGCAACGTGGCATGCACACCGGTATCGGTTCTGCCGGCACCGATGACAGAGACATCTTCATTAGCCACCCGGGTGGCGGCGGCAGCTAGTGTCTCCTGCACACTCGGAGCATGGGGTTGCGATTGCCAGCCGTTGTAGGCGCCGCCATCGTATTCGAAGCCCAGCGCGATACGGAAAGGACGCCCGCCGTCTGCTACAGAATCCGGTTCAGAACCTGAGTCAGATCCGGCCAAGCGTCACATCCGTTGCGTTGAATTAGCTGTCGAGCTTGGCCAGCAGCTGACGCGCCTGATCCTGCTCGGCCTCGCCACCCTCTTCCAGCACTTCGTTAAGAATGTCGCGGGCACCATCGGCATCACCCATGTCGATGTAGGCTCGAGCCAGGTCCAGCTGTGTGTCAGCGCCGCCTGCCTCGCCCAACGAGTCATCAAGAGAGCCGCCGTTCAGCACTGACTCATCAAGAGCGTCGAGCGCATGGGTTTCTGCATGACTGTCGGAAGCATCAGCTTCACCGCCAAATACGTCATCACTAAAGCTCAGTGAGTCCGGATCGCCGGTGGATTCGTCAATTGACGGCTGTTCAACGGTGTCGCCTTCATTAACCAATGCAGGCTGTTCTACGGTGTCGCCGGCAGGTTCAGCATCGCCGATATCTAGATCAGGGAGATCAATGTCTGCTGACTCAATATCGTTCTGAATAAACTGACTCAAATCATCAGCGTCTGCCAACAACGTAGGGTCATCATCAGCAATTTCGTTCTGGGTCGCTTCGTCGGCAGACTCTTCCGCAGCTGCAGCGTCCGCGGCCAGCGCGTCTTCAATGGCAACATCCACGTTGCTGGCAAGCATCGTGGCATCGTTGTCGCCAAGCTCAACTTCGTCATTACCGAAGTCGCCACCGAGGTCGCCACCGAGATCGAAATCTACATCGTCAGAAGAAATATCTTCGGCAGTGATGTCTGAGCCATCGTCCGGATCAACGCCGATATCACTCTGCGTCTGCTCGGCAGGAGCTTCTTCATCGCCTGGCAGATCGAGATTGTCCAGGTCGAGATCACCCAGATCTGCACTAAAGTCTTCATCAATACCGTCGAGATCGCCCAGATCCACATCCAGGTCATCCAGTGCAATAGATGAGGTTTCATCACGGCCGCCAGGAATCGGAGTCTCGATGGTCGGGGTTTCCATGGTCGGTGACTCGGCGCCCGGCGCTTCAATGGTCGGCGTTTCCATAGTCGGAGACTCGGAGCCCGGCGCTTCGATGGTCGGAGTTTCCATAGTCGGCGACTCCGCACCCGGCGCTTCGATGGTCGGAGTTTCCATGGTCGGCGATTCGGAACCGATATCAAAATCAAGCGTGGCGTTGTCGTCACCAAGACCGATGCTGGTGTTACCCGGATCAAAGTTCAGGTCTACATCAACTTCATCGTCACTTTCCGCACCGAAGTCGACATCGAGACCACCTTCCAGACCGTCATCGCTTTCCACGCGCACATCGAGGATCTGGGAGCCGGCAGCACCTTCAGCATTTGCAAACAGCTCGTCATCCGGGCAAATCTGCTGCCCCATGATGATCACTTTGTTCCACTCGGGATCGCTATCATCAACAGCGTCGCGCAGCTTGCGGGCTTCTTCGATAAAGCCGTCTTTGTTTTCCCAGACGAAATAGACTTCCAGCAGCTTCACGCGCAGCATCTTGTCTTCGGGATCGTCTTCCAGCGCTTTAACCAGCAGCTCGGCCGCCTGATCGTACAAACCGTAGGCCATATGGAAGTCGGCTTCTGCAATCGGATCGGTGTGATCGAGATTGATCGCGGTTTCACTACCAATAGTGGCTGTGGGGTCAGGACCTTCGCCCGGAGACAGCTCCGCTGTTTTCTCCAGCTCTACTTCATCGTCGAGAAGAATGTCCTGATTGTCAGAACCAATTGTGTCCAGACCAATATCGAAATCGTCAGGAGGTGCAACGTCCAGTTCACCGCCGATTGATGCATCTTCATCAAGCGCCGGAATTTCAGCCGTAGATTCGGCAGGAGTATCTGCATCGTCTCCGGGAGTACCAAACTCTTCGGCTGCTTCTTCAGGTGATTTCAGGAAGTCTTCAGCGAGCCCCTCTTCTACCACCATAGAGTCAGTCATAGGCTGACGTTCAAAGTCATCGGGTACCGGACTGGCGCGCGGTGCGTCGGCGCTGTCATCTACTTCCTCTTCAGGCAGGCCCAGTACGCCGGTTTCAGTCTCATCATCCAGACCGGTACCAATAGCGGGTGCCGGCTGACGGCGGCGGAAGAATACAAAGCCGACCACAGCCAGAACACCTACTGCGATCCACAGCCACAGACTGGTAAGCACACCCATCACTGCATCCATCAGGGAACCTGAAGAATCGCTATCGGTGGTTACAGCAGTTGACGCGGCAGGCATCGTTGAAGCGGCCGGAACTTCTTCAGCGACTTCTTCTACGGCTTCTTCAGCCTCTGCATCCGTCGCGACGATGTCGTCGCCTTCGGCAGCAGCATCGTCAACAAGTTCTTCACCGGCCGCCTCTTCATCAGAGCCGCCGGTCATAGCTTCTTCATAAGCAGCCGCATCTTCAGCAGACTGCTCTGCCAATTCATCCAGCTCAGCCTGCAAGTCTTCGGCGCTTTCGGCAGCTGCGGTAGTATCCGCACCTTCTGCTTCCATACGTGCCAGACGTTCCTGAAGCTCGACCAGTTCCTGATCTTTCAGAGCCAGCAGGCGACGGGTTTCTTCCAGCTCGCTGCGCAGCGCTGCTGAATCACCACCTGCACCTTCGCCGGCGCCACCTGCAGACTCAACGCCGTCACCAGCGCCATCGCCCGCCAGGGCAGCTTCTGAAGGCGGCATCAGTTTCAGCTGGGCGGGTTCGTCACGAACCGGAGCACTGCTGCCTGATTTCCAGGCCTGATGCTGGGAGCGCACTTCGGCATTGGCCTCGGCAACACTCATAGCTTCCATCTGACCGGCTTCCGGCATACGCAGGATAGAACCGGCTTTCAGACGGTTGATGTTGCCCATAAACGCTTCGGGGTTAGCGCGGTACAGAGCGACCATCATTTGATTAATAGTAAGACCGGTACCCTCTTTCAGACGGTCGGCAATTTTCCACAGCGAAGAACCATTGGCGATCGGACCGTAAGCGTCACCGTTGAATGACGGCTGACGGGGAACACTGCGCTGCTGGCTTGAAGCAGGTGCGGCGGCAACCGGAGCTGCAACTGCAGGAGCAGACTGCACCTGTTCACTGCGTTGAATAGGTTGCGAAGCAGGTTCTGCTTCGGAGGTATTCGTTTGTGCCGGTTCAACGTCGGCAGCGGGTGCTGCGGTATCGAACACCGGCGGATCGAGCAGCACGGTGTACTCGCGGTACATATTACCGGCCGACCAGTTAAAGCGGACCAGCATCATCACGAACGGCTCGATGATGGGCTGCGTACCTTCCATACGCAGTTCAGCAACCGTCGGTGATTTACGTACTACCTGAAAGCGGATGTCTCTCAGGAATGCAGGACGATCGAGACCGTAGTCTTCAAAAGCCTGCTGAGAGGCCAGTGAAACCTGCAAGGTATCCAGTTCTTCAGCCGAACTCGCATTCAGGCTCACACCAGCACTAAAGGGTTGGTTGAGAGCAGAATCGAGCTCGATTTCGCCAATCGTAAGGGCTTGTGCGCTTACAGAAAGCAGCGTTGAAATAATGAGCCCAAAAACAGCCAGACGTCGCGCCATGTCTTATGTCCCCGAATTTTCAGCGGAATATTGTTAAATCGAGCGAAAAAGTAGCAGTAATACACTCGAAAAACCGGAACTAAGTACCAGAATTTACATAAAAACTATAGCGCATCTGGCTATTTAACGTAATCCCGTACCAGTATTTCCGCAATCTGGACACTGTTTAAGGCGGCGCCTTTTCTGACGTTGTCGGCTACAACCCACAAGTTGATGCCATTGGGGTGAGAAATATCTTCGCGAATACGGCTGACATACACCGGATCCTGCCCTGCTGATTCCTGGGCCGGAGTTGCATAGCCACCCACTTCACGTTCGTCGATGACCTCAACACCTGCAGCAGCTTCCAGGCACTCACGCACCTCAGCAGCACTGATTTTTTCTTTGGTCTCGATGTGCACCGCTTCGGAATGACCGTAGAACACGGGGATGCGAACGCAGGTCGGGTTCACTTCGATGCTGTCATCTTCAAAAATTTTGCGGGTCTCCCAGACCATTTTCATTTCTTCACGGGTGTAACCGTTTTCCTGAAATGTATCGATCTGCGGAATCGCGTTAAACGCAATACGCTTGGTGTCATCACCGGTTTCGGCATCGCGGCCGTTCATCAGTGACGCAGTCTGCGACGCCAGCGTTTCCATAAAGGTACGCCCTGCACCGGATACAGCCTGATAGGTCGCAACGTTAATGCGGGTGATGCCTGCTTTGTCGTAGATAGGCTTCAGTGCCACCAGCATCTGAATGGTTGAGCAGTTCGGGTTGGCAATAATGCCGCGGTCTTTATAACCGGCAATCGCATGCGGGTTAACTTCCGGCACTACCAACGGAATATCCGGCTCGTTGCGGAAATGCGAAGTGTTGTCCACGACAATACAACCGGCCGCGGCGGCTTTCGGTGCAAACTCGGCAGAGATGCTGCCACCGGCAGAAAACAGACCGATCGGGGTGGTTGAAAAGTCGTGATCATCCAGCAACTGAACCGGGATGGATTTGCCACGGAACTGAACGGTTTTACCCAGTGAACGCTCACTGGCCAGCGGCACGAGTTCATCTACAGGGAAATCGCGCTGCTCGAGAATCTCGATCATCGTTTCGCCAACCAGACCGGTGGCGCCAACAACTGCAACATTTACTTTGTCATTCATGGGGTTAGACCTGTTTTCAGTCTTAAATTTTCCAAGCGCCGCTAGCGCGGCAACCGTTCAGGGGCGCGTAGAATAGAAGTATTGGGGCAAAAATTCAAAGCCTGACAAGGCTTTATTGCCGGATGGACGAACCCCGGGTTACGGCTTAGCTGCCTGCTTAACTACCTATGTCAGGGTTGGTCGGCTGCATATCGGCATTTTGCGCCCGCTGCCGCAGATAGTGGTCCATCAGCACAATCGCCAGCATCGCTTCGGCAATCGGCGCTGCACGCAGACCTACGCAGGGATCATGACGACCGGTAGTAATAATGTCGGTCGGCTGCCCTTCCACATCCACGGTGTCGCCGGACAGGCGAATGCTGGATGTCGGCTTCAGCGCAATGCTCGCAATAATGTCCTGACCGGAGCTGATGCCACCCAGAGTGCCGCCGGAAGAGTTCTTCTTGAAACCATCGGGGGTCATCTCGTCGCGATGCTCAGTACCCTTCTGCGACACAACTTTGAAACCGTCGCCAATCTCAACGCCCTTCACTGCCTGAATACCCATCAGTGCATGGGCAATATCGGCGTCGAGTTTATCGAACACAGGTTCGCCCAGACCAACAGGAACATTCGTTGCTGTGACAGACACCTTGGCACCGATGGAGTCGCCCTCTTTACGCAGCTTGTCCATGTACTCGGCACACTCATCTATGCGCGACGGGTCGGCACAGAAGAACGGATTGTCGTTAGTAATGCTCAGGTCTACGCAATCGAGCTCGATCGGACCGAGCTGCGACAGCCACGCAGTAATCTCGATACCTTCTTTCTCACGCAGGTACTTCTTGGCAACAGCACCGGCCGCCACGCGCATGACGGTCTCACGCGCAGACGAACGACCGCCACCACGATAGTCGCGGATCCCGTATTTGCGGTGATAGGTGTAGTCAGCGTGCCCCGGACGGAATTTGTCCTTGATCTTGCTGTAGTCCTTCGACTTCTGGTTCATGTTTTCAATAACCAGACCGATGGGCATACCGGTAGTCTGACCTTCAAACACGCCGGACATGATCTGCACAGCATCGTCTTCGCGACGCTGACTGGTAAAGCGTGATTTGCCGGTTTTACGACGCTCAATGTCCGGCATCATATCTTCAGCAGACAGCTCCAGTCCCGGCGGGCAGCCGTCAATAATCGCACCCAGACCCGGACCGTGGCTTTCACCATAGGTCGTAACCCGAAAGAGTTGTCCAATTGTGTTTGCTGCCATGTCTGCTAACTACCGTCGTTAAGCTGTTATTACTTTATAAAGGTGCTTTCTATATTAAGTTGGCAAGATCAGCCGCATTCAACATCGCGACCCCTTCGCCGCCCCGCTCGAACTCGAGCCACATAAAGGGCAATTGCGGGAAGGCCTGCTCAAGCACCTCCCAATAAGCACCGACCTCGAGAATCAGAACGCCGTCTTTCGCAAGATAGCCGGCGGCTTGCGCGAGGATCCGTCTGGACGCATCCAGACCGTCTTCTCCCGACTCCAGAGCCAGTACAGGCTCATGATTGTACTCTGACGGCAGACTGATTACTTCCTCATGCGCCACGTACGGCGGATTCGTCACTATTAAATCGAAGGGACCCTGCACGTCACCGAACAAATCGCCTTCCACCAGCTGTAAACGGTCACCGACACCGTGCAGTTCCACATTGCTGCGGGCAACATCGAGCGCCTCCGGCGAAATATCCGTGGCCACCACCTCTGCTTCGGGAAAGGCCAGCGCACAGGCGATCGCAATACAGCCGCTGCCCGTGCCTATTTCCAGAATTCGCTGCGGCGGATTTGCCAGCCAGGGTTCGAAACGGTCTTCGATTAACTCGGCTATCGGCGAGCGCGGTATGAGCACGCGCGGATCTACATTGAACCGCAAGCCACAAAACCAGGCCTCACCCAGCAAATACGGTAAGGGCTGCCGTTCAGCAACACGTTTGGCAACCAACTCATCAATACGCGCCACATCAGATGATTCAATAGTCGCGTCGTAATCCGGCTCTACATCAGCGCCGAGCAGACCGAGCACATGCAGCACGAGCGTCGCAGCCTCATCGAGGGCATTGTCAGTGCCGTGCCCATACCACAGCTCCGCCTCACCGAACTGGTCGGCGACGCTGAGGATTTTCTCGCGGATACTGACGGGCTGTGCTGTCTGACTCATCTTAATGACTTACCAATTACTGCTGCTCGCTGCAGACATTCTCGTGACCGGAAGCGTGTAGAATAGCGCCACCTGAATTCGCCAACCTAATTGTTTAGTTGGCCATTAATCTGACACCAATCCGGAATCACACCAGCTATGAGCCAGCCGCAGGAAAGTTTTGCTGTTCGCGTCCAGCGGGCACTACCCGCCAAAACCATGGGGCGCATTGTACGCTGGCTCAGCCGTTCCGAGAACGTGCTGCTGAAGAAAATTCTGATTCACAGCTTTATCCGGCTCTACAACGTCAACTTAAGCGAAGCACTGAACCCGGACCCGGACAGCTACCGCAGCTTCAATGACTTTTTCATTCGTGAACTGAAACCCGGTGCGCGCGTCATCGATGACAGTGCTGATTCTGTCTGCAGCCCGGCGGACGGCACCTTTGCCGAGTTCGGCACCATTCGCGGTTCACAGATGCTGCAGGCGAAGGGCATTCACTACACCCTTGAACAATTGTTCGGCGGTGCCGAAATGGCTGCTCAGCAATTTGCCAACGGCGTGTTCTCGACCATCTACCTTGCTCCGTACAACTACCATCGCATTCATATGCCGATGAACGGACGACTGATCAAGTCGATCCATATTCCCGGCAACCTGTTGTCGGTCAATGCTGCAACGACTGCACAATGTCCGGGTCTCTATGCCACCAACGAACGTCTTATTCAGATCTTTTCCGGCGATAAAGGGCCTTTTGCACTGGTCATGGTCGGCGCGCTGAATGTGGGCAGTATCACCACCAACTGGGGCGGCGAAATTCCCGGACATGTGCGTGAACTCGGTCATCACTACCTGCACACAAAAGAAAACGCAGGCAAAATCGAATACAAGAAAGGCGACTACATCGGCCACTTCAATCTGGGCTCTACCGTCATTCTGGTTGCAGGCCCTGAACAGGGCATCAGCTGGGTAGATTACTTCCACCCCGGCGACACGGTGCAGATGGGCGAACTGATCGCCAGACACAGTCAGTGAATGACCTCGCCGGACAACTGCGCATCCGCGCCGGCTATCTGCAAGCGGCACGCGACTACTTCCGCGAACAACGGGTAACCGAGGTTGAAACCTCGCTACTGAACAAATACCCGGTCACCGACCCGCACATCACAAGCTTTCGCGTTAACACGGCGATGAATCGCCCGCTGTGGCTACGCCCCTCTCCGGAATACCGGATGAAGGAATTGCTGGCTGCGGGTAGCGGCGACATTTTCGAGATCGGCAAAGTGTTCCGCGATGGCGAAACCGGCCGCAAGCACCTGCCCGAGTTCACGATGATCGAGTGGTACCGGCTCGGCTTCGAACTGCAGGACATCATCGACGACACCGTTGCGTTGCTTCGTAGGCTGACCGCAGATCGACCGCAACCGGCAGACGCTGTCGAGCAGATGACCTACTGCGAAGCGTTCGAACGTTACACGCTGCTGAACCCGCTGACCGCGAGTGGCGATGACTTTAAGAAGCGGGCCAAGAGCCTGCTGGGTGACACTCTGTCCGATCACCTCAACGACACCTTCAGTGGTAACCGGGACCTGTGGCTGGATCTGCTAATGAGCCATCATATTGAACAGCAGTTCGATCCGGACAAACTCACCGTCATCACTCACTACCCCGCTGACCAGGCCGTACTGGCAAGAATTGACCCGAATGATGAACGCGTTGCAGAACGCTTTGAGATTTACTACCGCGGCACCGAAGTGGCCAACGGTTTTCGGGAACTGACGGACGCCGCCGAACAACGCCGCCGCTTCGAGAAAGATCAGGACCTGCGCCGCGAACAGGAACAACCTGTACCGAAGATTGATGAAGACTTTCTGGCGGCTTTGAAAAAAGGCCTGCCGGAGTGTTCAGGCGTTGCCGTCGGCCTCGACCGGCTGATCATGTGTGCCGAGAATCTGGACAGTATCGGCTAAAACATCTTTCGTGCCGCTACCGCCCGCGGTCCTCAGTCCTCAACCTCCTCACACGTCCCTGTGTTCGTCGGCTCGCCAGCCTCGGCTCCGGCTCCCTGCCTCCCGCCTCGGCTGACGACGGCCGAAAGACCCCGGACATCCGCGCCACTTCAGACGGCCACGCCGAGGGCGCGACGTTCATTCGAGCGTCGTCAGGAGAACCGAAGGCAGGATGCCGAGAGGTTCGGATGCCGATATTTGTCGCGCATGGACGCGCGGCGAACTTAAGCGAGAGTGAATGTCGGGCCGCAGGGGTGAGCCCGTCAGAATCCGGCAGCCTTAGTCTTTAACGCGCGATACGTATTCAGCTGAGCGGGTGTCGACTTTGATTTTCTCGCCCTGATCAACGAATAACGGTACGCGGACAACTGCGCCGGTTTCGAGAGTCGCCGGCTTATTACCACCGCTGGCGGTATCGCCTTTCAGACCGGGATCAGTTTCGGTAATAACCAGCTCAACGAACTTCGGCGGCTCAACCAACAACGGTTCATTGTTCCACAAAGTCACAATGCACTTGTCCTGCTCGGTCAGCCATTTAGCTGCTTCTTCCATGCAGGATTCATTCGCAGCGAATTGGTCGAAGGTATCCGGATCCATGAAGTACCACATGTCGCCGTCGTTATAGAGATACTCCATATCGCGCTCGACAACATCAGCGGCTTCAACAGACTCACCGGATTTATAGGTGCGGTCGACAACACGGCCGGTTTTCAGGTTGCGGATTTTTACACGGTTGAACGCCTGGCCTTTGCCGGGCTTTACGAACTCGTTTTCGACAATGGCGCACGGGTCACCATCAATAATGATCTTCAAACCGGAACGGAATTCGTTTGTGCTGTAATTCGCCATTTATCACCTGTTGAATGTCTGATTGCCCCGCCGCATCCGGACGGGAAGCGCACAATAAGCGGAAACGCCTGTTTTGCAAAGACTTGCCGGCGCTTTTTTGCATAAAACCGCCGTGGTTATGTCGACCGGCCCCGCCACCGAATCAGCAGAAATCCCATAGAAGCGCTGTCCGGCAAAGATAATACAGCCATTTAGTCGACCTTACATAACGTACCCCATTTCACATTTTCCGATGCAGGTCACACTTCGAAACCGGCCGAATAGATAGATTGGGTGGCGCGGAAAGCCCTTCTCCAGGAGGGACCAGGAAATATTTACTAGAAGGTATGTGTCTTGAACGACTCGGTCGGCGTTAACTTAATTATTCTGTCTCACAAAGACGACAACGCGCAGTCAATTAACAGACTGCTGCGCGATGCCGGTCATGCTGTGCGTTGCACACGTGTCGCCCTGCTCCAGCAATTCAAAGAAGCTGTAGAGCAAAACAGTCCGCACCTGATCATGGCTTTTCCGGATGAGCCGGATCTGGATATCCAAACCGTTTGCGATCTGGCCAAACACATTTGCCCGAAAACTCCCGTCATTGCCGTACGCAACAACGTCAGTGAAGACACCATTACTGACGCCATGCGCATCGGTGCCCGTGATGTTGTGTCACTGGATAACGGTGAGCGTCTGGTATTCGTGTTTGAACGCGAACTGCGTTCGTATCACATCGAGAACGGCCTGGAAGACGTACTGTTCTCTGCCAAACAATACAAACAGGAACTCCACAGTCTTAAAGGTGCGGTGACCGAAGCCATTGCCGACATTCAGGAAGGTATTGTTGTTGCAGCCAACCCGCCATGGCTGGAGATGTTCGGCTATGCAGAAGAAGACGAACTGATCGGCATGCCGGTTATGGACCTGTTTGCCGATGACGACCAGCAGGTGCTGAAAGGCGCACTGGTGGCCTGCCTGAAAGACAAATGGGACGACTCGGAATTGCGCATGAACGGACGCAAGACCGATGGCGAAAGCTTCAACGTAGAACTTGCCCTGGAATCGATCAGCTTCGAGGGCGACCCTGCGGTACGCGCAATTATTGCCATGCCAAATACCGAGGAGCAGGCGCCGGAAGAGCTGCTGGAAGAAGCGGTACAAAAGGATCCTGTCACCGGCTTCTATCATCGCCACTACTTCCTTAACAAGTGCACAGAGCGCCTTGAGAATGCCCCGTCGGGCGGCGTGCGTTGCATTGTGTACCTGCGACCGGACAACTTCTCCAAAGTACATGATGACATCGGTCTACTCGGTACTGAGCAGATCCTGATTCAACTGTCACAACTGCTGCGTGACTACATGCAGTCGAATGATCTGTACGGCCGCTTCGGCGGCACAATGTTCACCGCCATTATTGAACGCGGCAGCATGGCCGAAGTTGAATCCTGGGCGGAACAGGTGCGCAAGGCCGTCTCGGAAGAAGTGTTCGAAGTTGAAGAACGCTCTACCACTCTCACCTGCTCAATCGGTCTGATGGAAATCGACAGCACCGAGCACACGATCGAAACCCTCCTCTCTGAAGTGGAAGGTGCCTGCCGCGCCGCACGCGATGCCGGCGGCGACACCGTGGAGATGAGCCAGATTACCGTATCGAAACAGCAGGCCCGCGAAGATGACGAGATGTGGGTCAACAAGCTGCGTTCGGCGCTCATGGAAAACCGTCTGCGTTTGATTCATCAGCCGGTAGCCAGTCTCAACGAAGACATCGAGAACGCACACGACACGCTGGTGCGCATGGTCGATAAAGACGGCAACACCATTCTGCCTAAAGACTTCATGCCGGCTGCCGAGCGCGCCGGGCTGACAAAGAACATCGACCGCTGGGTTGTTGGTGCATCTTTCTCGTTCGTCGCCAGCAAACGTCCGAATGTTGTGTTCATCCGCCTGTCGCAGCAGTCGGTCGTGGATGACACCACCGGCGACTGGATTGTTGAAGGACTGCAGTCAGCCGGCATCGATGCAGGTAAGATCTGCTTCCAGGTAAACGAAGAACTGGCGATTAAACATCTCCGCCATGTCATGTCCCTGTCGGAAACACTGCGCGGTGCAGGCTTCAAGTTTGCACTTGATCATTTCGGCGGTCGTGACGACTCGACCCGCTTCCTGCAACACGTGCCGATGGATTACATCAAGCTCGACGGCAGCATCATGCAGGGCCTGCACAAAGACAAAGCGCTGCAGGAGAAGATCAAGAACCTCAATATCCTTGCCCGTGAACGCAACATTAAAAGTGTTGCGGAACAGGTACAGAACGCCAATACCATGGCGGTACTGTGGCAGCTCGGCATCTCGTATATGCAGGGCAACTACGTTGAAGTCAGCGATGTGGTACTGGAAGACACCAGCACCAGCATTACTGCAATCACCATGGCTTCGCCGGAAGGTGAGGAAGAGGGCGAAAGCGAACAGGCGGCGCAAGGCTAGACCACCAGGCTGAAACACAAGCGCTCCGCGCCGCTCATCTTCCTGTGACGCAGGTCACAAATACCCCCCTCAACTTGAACTGAATCATGGAAACGAGACCCACTCGATTTACCGTAACGCGTGCCAATGGTGTCATAACGGCATTGTCCATTACGCCAGCTAACTGGCGTCAGAGGGGAGCCGTTTACAGTGAAGCACTCTGCCAGCAAACGCCTGACAGCATCGGTCATATCGCCAGTTGCCTGCCTGTGCGCTGCGGGCATGACGGCTCTGCTGATGCAGAACGCAGCGGCGCTCACTATCGGTGAACTGCAAGTTCAATCGCACTTCGGACAGCCTTTGCAGGCCACCCTGCCCGTCACCATCAAAGCCGGCGAATCACTCTCGAAGAGTTGCATCACTCCGGTAAACCGCGCTGCCAGCAACGACATGATCCCGGTTAGGGACCTGCAGGTTACAGCACCGGTAACTGCCCGCGCCGGCACTTATACGGTTCGTCTGAACAGCACTGCTCCGCTACTTGAGCCAATGTATGAGATCACGTTGAAAGCTGCATGCGACGGCTCAACAACATCGATTCGCAGCTTCCCGCTTTTGCTCGGCATTCCCGGAGTGAATGAACTGCCGGCCGCTGTCACTTCAGAGCCTGCCGGCAATGACGCAGTTGAAAGCCGCTCTAAGGAGCAGCCACAAAACACTTCGCAACGCAGACCACAGGTTCGCGTGAAACGTCAGCCCGTGCCGCTACGTGCGGGTGACAGCTATCTGGTGCGCTCCGGTGATTCGGTCTCAGGCATTGCCGCCCGTATCGAACCGGCATGGGGCAGTCTGCGCCAACGCACCGTTGCACTATTTCTGACCAATCCCGACGCGTTCTACAACAACGATCCGGAACAGATACGTGCCGGTTCAACGCTGACACTACCCACTCATATGCCGCAGCTGGCGCCGCAATCGTCTGCAGAACCGGCCAAGGCGGAGCCGGTGACCGAAGCAAAAGCGGCTGGTCCGGCACCCGACCCTACTCAGACCGCCGCTCCGGAAACCAGCCCGGAAAACAACCCGGAAGCCGCAGCTGAAGCAGCACTGATGACAGCTGCGACAGAGCAGAAAACGGTTGCGGAAGACAACGACGCTGCTGCAAGCAATGACCTGGCAGGCGCCTATGCCATGGCACAGACTGCTGCAGACACAGCAGCCGAAGAACGTCGTGCCCGCGAGGCAGCTCCCGCTGCAGCCAAAGCGGCAGAACCGGCATCGAAGGCGTCTGAAGGCACAAACTACTGGCTCTACGGCATCTTTGGCGTACTGGCCGGATTACTGGTCTGCGCTTTCGTCTATAGCAAGAAGCAACTCAAAGACCGTCGTCGTCGCAACGATGAAGTCTTTGCCCGCATTAATGCGCAATCCGGGGACGAAGCAGCCCGGGAAGCCTTTGTCACGCCGACGGGTGAACCCCCGGCCGGCGAGATCGCCGGGGAGATCGCCGGGGAGATCGAAGTCAACGAAGATGAAGAAGAAGTGCGCAAAACCATCGCAGCGGATCACATGGCAACATCAGCCTTCCAGCGCATGGAACTGGAGCGTGAGCGCCAGCTGGCTGCCGACAGTCCGGCTGAACCATCACTGGCTGAGCGCATGGAAGACACCCACGACAATTTGGAAGACACGCATGACGAGATTCCGAAGTCGAGCGTGAACAGTAGTTTCCTCGACAGCAATCCGGATATTTTTGATGCGACCGCTGAAACATCCGAAGTCAACGTCAACAATACCGGCACGGTTCAGGAAATCTTTGACGAGGCGCTGTTCGCTGACCCGGACGATCCGGAAGCACCGCTGGAAGAGCGCATTGACGAAGCGCGCAGTGCGGCGGAAGATGTGCAGCGACTGGCCAAAACTGCCGAAGAACAGGACGATGATGACCTGTCAGAAACACTGATGCAGGCACTGGATCTGCTGGAACAGGACTATCAGGAAGAACTCAGCGCCAGCCAGACGCTTGAGCCGAAAAAGGTGGATGACGCCTTAGACGCCAAGTCCGGCCGCAAGTAACGCGCAGCCGCTCTATTAGCCCTCTTTCCCTTTAATCTTCTTTCTTAGCTGCTTTCTCGACGCTCAGACGATCTACCTTGCGATAGCCCTGCGGCAACATCGCGCCACGCTGCGCGCGCTCACCGAAGTAGTAATCGAGATCTTCGCCTTTGACGGTCATCTTGCGTTTACCCGAATGAACAATGAGCTTGTCTTCTTCGCGCAGCAACGCGACAGCCGTCATTGACTCTTCGCCTTCTTTAAACTTCTTCGCCGGAATATTGAAGATCTTATTGCCTTTACCGCGCGGCAGTTCAGGCAGGTCTTCCGCCCAGAACAACAACAACCTGCCGCTGGAACTTACAGCAGCCACCATCGTCTCACCCGGAAACTCATCGTCTTCAAATCTTGCCGGAACCAGAGGCTTGCCGTCACCGACAACTTTAAGCGCAGCTTTACCCGCTTTCGCCCGCGTATGCAGATCGCCGAGCTTCACGAAGAAACCATAGCCGGCATCACTGGCAACCAGCCAGCGCTGCTCTTCATTACCTATCATGACGCCGCAGAAGGTGGCGCCATCAGTGGGCTTCAGACGGCCTGAGAGCGGCTCACCCTGCCCGCGCGCCGAAGGCAGCGTATGGGCCTGCAAACTGTATGCACGACCGGAGCTGTCCATGAACACAGCAAACTCGTTACTGCGTCCTTTGGCTGAAGCCAGATACTTATCGCCGGACTTGTAACTCAGCGTGGCCGGGTCGATCTCATGACCTTTCGCCGCACGGGCAAAACCACGCGCTGACAGCACCACGGTAACCGGCTCTGCACTAACCAGGTCAGCTTCATCAATAGCCTGTGCCGCTTCACGCTCAACCAGCTTGCTGCGGCGTTCGTCGCCGTGTTCTTCTGCAGCTTCAAGAATCTCTTCTTTCATGAGCTTGCGCAGTTTCGCTTTGCTCTTCAGCAGTTTCTGCAGGTCGTCACGTTCTTTGCTGAGCTCGTCCTGCTCACCCTTGATCTTCATTTCTTCAAGCTTGGCGAGATTCCGCAGACGCAGATTCAGAATGGCCTCTGCCTGCGTGTCACTAAGCTTGAATTTCTTCATCAGCACCGGCTTCGGCTCGTCTTCGGTGCGAATGATTTTGATGACCTTGTCGATATTCAGATAAGCGATCAACAAACCTTCGAGGATATGCAGACGCTCTTCGACACGATCAAGGCGATACTGCAGCCGACGGGTGACGGTCCGGGTACGGAACTCCAGCCACTCCAGCAACAGTTCACGCAGACCGCGCACAGCCGGTTTACCGTCGAGACCGATCACATTCATGTTGACGCGCATCGTTTTCTCGAGATCGGTGGTGGCAAACAGATGTCCCATCAGTTTCTCGACATCAACGCGGTTCGACTTCGGAACGATAACCAGACGAATAGGATTCTCATGATCAGATTCATCACGCAGGTCTTCGACCATCGGCAGTTTCTTGGCCCGCATCTGTGCAGCGATCTGCTCCAGCACCTTACTGCCGGACACCTGATATGGCAGCTCGCTGATCACAATGCCTGCACCGTCTTTCTGCCAGCTGGCACGCACGCGCAAGGTGCCGTTGCCGGTCTTGTAGATATCAGCAATCTCGCTCTTCGGCGAAATGATTTCGCCGCCGGTTGGATAGTCCGGCGCCTTCACGTGCTTCATCAAAGCACCCGGCGTGGTTTTCGGGTCATCCAGCATCCGCACCAGTGCGGCAGCCACTTCCTTTAAGTTGTGCGGCGGCACATCAGTCGACATACCTACCGCAATACCGGTGGTGCCATTCAGCAGCAGGTTCGGTAAACGGGCCGGCAACAGTGACGGTTCACGCAAGGTGCCGTCGAAGTTCGGCACCCAGTCGACCGTACCCTGCCCCAATTCACTGAGCAGCACATTGGAATACGGTGCCAGACGCGCTTCGGTGTAACGCATCGCTGCGAACGATTTCGGATCGTCGGTGGAACCCCAGTTGCCGTGACCGTCGACAATGGGATAACGGTACGAGAACGGCTGGGCCATATGCACCATCGCCTCGTAACAGGCCGAGTCACCGTGCGGGTGGAACTTACCGAGTACGTCACCCACCGTACGTGCCGATTTCTTCGGCTTCGACTGCGACTTAAGGCCCAGTTCGCTCATCGCGTAAGCGATACGACGTTGCACCGGCTTCATGCCGTCACCGATGTGTGGCAGAGCGCGGTCCAGGATGACGTACATCGAGTAGTTTAAGTAAGCCTGCTCGGCGTAATCCGCCAGCGACTGATGTTCGATGCCTTCAAAGTCGAGTTGATTTTGTGTGGTCATAGTCTTTCGCTCATGCAGACCTTAAACGTCTGCGAGGTTGCCCTTCTCTTCCAGCCACGAACGGCGGTCTTTGGCACGTTTCTTCGACAACAGCATGTCGAGCACTTTCTCTGTTTGATCGGAGCCCTCAACTGACAGCTGCACCAGGCGGCGTGTCTCGGGCGCCATGGTAGTTTCACGCAGCTGGCCCGGACTCATCTCACCGAGACCTTTGAAGCGGGTGATGTTGACGTTGCCCTTGAGTTTCTCTGCTTCAATGCGGTCCAGAACACCTTGGCGCTCATCTTCGTCGAGCGCATAGAACACCTGCTTGCCGACATCGATGCGGTACAACGGCGGCATCGCCACATACACATGTCCATCACGCACCAGTTGCGGGAAGTGACGGGCAAACAAGGCACAGATCAGTGTGGCGATATGCAGACCGTCCGAGTCGGCGTCGGCAAGAATACAAACCTTGTGATAACGCAGCTTGTCGAGATCTTCGTCACCGGGATCTACACCAATAGCCAGACTGATATTGTGAACTTCCTGGGAACCGAGCAGTTCGCCACGGTCAACTTCCCAGGTGTTCAGAATCTTGCCGCGCAAAGGCATGACGGCCTGAAACTCGCGGTTGCGCGCCTGCTTGGCGGAACCGCCCGCAGAATCACCTTCCACCAGAAACAACTCGCAGCGCTCAGGTTCACTGGCGGTGCAGTCCGCGAGCTTGCCGGGCAACGCCGGGCCGCTAACGATCTTCTTACGGGTAACCTGCTTCGAGGCCTTCAGACGTTTCTGAGCAGCAGCGATAACCTTTTGGGCGATCAGATCGCCGGTGTCTGGATGCTGGTTGAGCCACATGCTCAGTGCGTCTTTCACAGCACCGGTAATAAATGCGGTGCACTGACGCGAAGACAGACGCTCTTTGGTCTGTCCCGAGAACTGCGGGTCTTCCATCTTCGATGACAGCACGAAGGCCACACCGTCCCAGACATCTTCGGGGGCAATCTTCACACCCCGCGGCAATAAGCTGCGGGCATCGCAGAACTCACGCATAGCTTCGGTCAGGCCGGCGCGGAAACCATTGACGTGCGTACCGCCCTGCGCGGTCGGAATGAGGTTTACATAGGATTCGTTCAGCGGGCTGTGATCGCTCGCCACCCAGGCCATCGCCCAGTCGACTTCTTCGGTCTCGGTCGCCATATGGCCATTAAAGGTTTCCTCGGGCAACAGCGTGGCACCTTTCATCGCCTCGCTGAGATACTGCTCGAGCCCGCCTTCAAATTGCCATTGTTCTTTTTCTTTCGATTTCTCGTCATAAAACTTAACGAGCAATCCCGGACAAAGAACAGCCTTCGCTTTAAGCGCATGCTTCAGCGCTGATACGGAAAACTTGGATGAGTCGAAGTACTGCTCATCCGGCCAGAAGCGGATGGTAGTTCCGGTGTTGGCTTTGCCAACTTTACCGACCACTTCCATCTTGCCGGTTTTCTTGCCGCCCTTGAAACTTAAGTTGTATTCCTTGCCGTCGCGGCGGATCCACACCTCAAGGTTTTTCGATAGCGCGTTGACGACAGACACGCCGACGCCGTGCAGACCACCGGAATATTGATAATTCTTGTTGGAGAACTTACCGCCCGCATGCAGACGGGTCAGAATGAGTTCCACACCCGGAATCTTCTCTTTCGGGTGCTTGTCGACCGGCATACCGCGCCCATCATCGACCACCTCAAGAGAACCGTCCTTATAAACGGTGACTTCGATCTTCTTACAATGACCCGCGACGGCCTCGTCGACACTGTTATCAATCACCTCATGGGCAAGGTGATTCGGCCGTGCGGTATCGGTGTACATGCCCGGCCGGCGTTTAACCGGATCCAGACCGCTTAAAACCTCAATATCTGAGGCACTGTAATTCTTGCTCACGTAATTCCTGCGCTAAAGAACTTGTATGAGGTCACCCTTCCAGTGTGACGCACCCGCAAATCTGCAATAACGGCGCCTGTATTTGAAGACGCCTCCGGTCTCGAAATACTCAATTTTGAGCCGGCACAACAACAAGCGGAGTGTATATCAAATAGCCGGCGTATTGGGCATGCAGAAACCGTCTGCAGGCAGCTACCGCAACGCTCACAGACCGGACGCCATGCTGCAGACTTTGCGTGTACAATAGCTGCCCCCTGCTCCCCGCCGGGAGCCGTGCACGCAGGCAAGGCCCGTGCACAGAAAGAATTTTAGTAAAGGAAATAAACTCATGATTTTGCTGACGGGAATTACCGGCAACAACGGTGGCGCTACTGCCAATGCACTGCTTGCCAAAGGCGTTAAGTTCCGTGCACTGGTGCGCGACCTCGATAAAGCCTCTGACTGGGCCGACAAAGGTGTCGAACTGGTTCAGGGTGACTTGGGCGACTCGGAATCAATCAAAGCCGCGCTGGAAGGTGTCGACCGCGCAGTGCTGATTCTGCGCAATGGTGAAGAGCAGGAAGCTCTGGAAGCCAACTTCATTCAGACTGCTAAAGAAGCCGGCCTGCCCTGGATCATCAAATTGTCTTCACCGGAAGCCATCCGCGGCACCAAGAGCCCGATTCCTCTGGCACATATCGCCAGCGAAGACGCCATCATGGAATCCGGCATGAACTACACGTTCATCCGTCCGAGCTTCTTTATGCAGAACTTCAAAAGCTCACTTAACGCTGCCCGCGAAACCGGCAAGCTTTCCATGCCTATGAGCGATGGCACCATTGCGCTGACCGATACCGCCAATGCCGGCGAGTTCTTCGCGATGGTACTGACTGACGAAAACTCGGAGCAGCATTACGGCAAGACCTACGACATCACCGGACCTGACCCTGTCATGAACTTCCAGGATGTCGCCAACGTGATTGGTGAGGTGATCGGTCAGGAAGTCGAGTACGACGATTGCGATGCTGACGCGTATCAGGAAGCGATTCGCCCTTACCACCTGAATGACTGGCACTCTGACGCTGTAGCCCAGCTGTTCGCCGAGATTGCTGACGGCACCACCCCGGGCATCAAGACCAACACCTTTCAGGAGATGATGGGCAAGCCTGGCAAATCGCTGAAGGAATACCTTACAGAGGTGGACCAAGGCTAACGGCTCGGCCCGAATAACGCCGAAAGCCCGCGCTGAGCAATCAGTGCGGGCTTTTTTGTTTTATGTCACAGACGCGGGCGCTGCGGCACGAATCATGTAGTATTGACGCCAGTTTTTCGCAGCACTTAGCATCACCGGAGACTTAATGGAAGAAACAATCGATTCGATTCTGTTGGGAATTGTGCAGGGCCTGACGGAATTCCTTCCGGTCTCCAGCTCCGGTCATCTGGTGCTCGCTCAGGAAATACTCAACGTGGACTTCGGTCAGGGCATCCTGTTTGAAGTCGCCGTGCACGTTGCGACGCTGGTCGCGATTCTCATTTTCTATCGCAAACGCGTCTGGGCGTTGGCACACGGCTTTTTCACACTGCAACGCCCGGCTCTGGAGTACGCAGGCAAACTGGTGGTTGGCACAATTCCCGCCGTAGTTGTCGCACTATTGTTCCGGGAAGCCATTGAGCAACAATTTGATTCACTGCTCGGAGTCGGCATCTGTCTGTTGATCACCGGCTTTATCGTCTGGAGCACCAAGTACACGAATACCCATACCGGTGCTGAAGTGCCAAGCTGGAAATCGGCTTTCATTATCGGCTGCGTACAGGCCTTCGCCATCCTTCCCGGCATCTCACGCAGCGGCTCTACCGTTGCAGCCGGCCTGGCGTTGGGACTGAGCCCGCTGGCTGCAGCCGAGTTCTCCTTTATGCTCGGCATGATCGCAATGGCCGGTGCAGGTGTGCTTATGCTGCCCGAACTGACCACCGTCGATAGCAGCATGATGGACTCCATTCTTGCCGGCTCTGTGGCAGCGCTAATCAGCGGTCTGGCTGCTCTGGTAGCGTTTGTGTGGCTACTGCGAACACAGCGTTTCCATGTATTTGCCTGGTACGCGTGGATTGTCGGCGCGATTACTGTAGGCGTAGCGCTAAGCTAAAAAGCTACCGATAAACACAAAAAAGCCCGCACTGATCACTCAGTGCGGGCTTTTTAATTTTGTTCGAGGCACCGGGAAAGCAATGCTTTCCCGATGTAACTTCCACCTTCTGGATTTCCGTGCACACTGCGTGGTGCACAGAACTCGGGTGTCAGTCAGGCTGCGGTCAGCACACCTACATACACGCTATCGTCACCGACAGACACGCTCTGTGAGACCTTACCTGCAGTACTGGTGACTTCGATATCGTAATCGCCACTGCCGGGCTCAAGCTTGTCGATCTTGAACTCGCCGAAGGTATCAGTAACCGCACGGGCCACTTCGTTGCCGCCCTGCTTCAGCACAACTTCAGCTTCGGCAACACAGTCTTCAACACCGTCCAGTACAGCTACTACCGTACCGCCAACGAATACTTTGTCGAACAGATACTTGTTCTTGTAGTAAACACGCGGCTTGGTGCCGAGCTCGGGTTGCAATACCTCAAGACCTTCATCTTCAGCAATCTTCTGCATTTCGGCATCAGACACTTTCACAGACTTGAACACATCGACCGGACAAGACTGCTCCAGACGGGTTTCTTTCCAGCCGTCATCCAGCAGGTGTGCATCAAAGATCCAGGTCTGCGGCAGCTCGAGTTCTTCGTTCCAGCTGATCGCACCATACGGGCAAGCCTCAACCAGATCTTTGCGGCCTTTGGCTTTGTCGGGATCGATAATGACGATGCCGTCAGCACGTTTCTTAACGGCGTCGCCACCCTTTTCCAGACACGGTGCATCATCACAGTGGTTGCACATGACCGGCATGAAGTGAGCGTCAACGATCGGGTATTCGCCCCGCTCTTTACGCTCGATATCCAGCCAGTTGGCACCCATTGCAGGTTGTGCAGCAGAGTAACCCGGGAAATCGTTACCGGTGTGCTCGTCTTTAACAGCGAGGAAGCAACCACGACAGTTGTTGCACGGCTCGATGTCGACAATCATGTTCCATTTCTTTGACATTACGCAGCCTCCTCCGGAGTTGCTGGCTTCCAGGTATCAACACCTGTCCACTTCTCGACTTCACACAGCGTACCGTTCGGTCGAATACCGTGCGCTTTAGTCGTAATCGGCTTGCTCGGGTTCAGAATGTTGATACAACCCGCGAGGTCGGTCGACTTACCGGGTTCGCCGGCAGGACGATATTCAGCCGATGCAGTCGGCACGGCGATAACGCCGGGCAGCATACGGTCAGTAATCTGCACGGCACACACGACCGAGCCGCGATCGTTCCAGACGCGAATCAGTTCGTCGTCTTTAAGGTCACGCGCTTCAGCATCTTTACGGCTGATGCGGGCAGTCAGGTAGTAGTGATCGCCCACTTTCACGCGGTGCTCGCGAATATCACGCAGGAAGCACCCTTCATCGTCACCCATCAGATGGAACGGATAACGCGAGTGGTTGGTGATCAAACGCAGCGGATACTTGGCCGCAATCTCGGGTTCGTTCTCTTCGTTCTCGAAGGTACGCATGTACTTGTTCAGCGGCGGACGTTCGGGATCGTCGAAACGCTTCAAAGTAGTCGGTACGAACTCGTACTTACCGGACGGGGTCTGCAAACCTTCGGCGTAGTTCTCGACGAAATCCGACGGCAGCGGATACGGCTCCGGCACGTCCTTACGACGACCTTCATAGAACCAGTTCAGACCGACGGGAGCGCGTGACTCTTTCGGTTCTGGCGGCACAACGAAGTAGCCTTTCTTCAGGAACTTGCGCCATGACATGGTCTTGGCCGCATCCGAAGATTCATAGGCACGCTTACACCATTCGTATTCCGAGTTGCCGCCTTCCGAGTACACCGCACCCAGATTCAGCTTCTCGGCAATCATCAGGAAGATGTCGTAGTCGGACTTCGACTCACCCAGCGGCTCAATACACTTGTGCTGCAGTGAAATCACGCGGTGGTTGTTCATCGAGTACATGTGATGCACGTAACCCGGACCAACGTTGTACCACTCGCCGAGATCCCAGCGTTCGAACACGGTGCAAGCCGGCAGGATGACGTCGGCAAACTTGGTCTCGCCTTCCATCCAGACCGACTGGTTCACGACAAACTTCAGGTTGTCGTGCTGGTACATGTCGATCCAGCGGTTTGAGTCCACCTGCGTACCCAGTGACGAACTGCCGTACTTGTAGATCATTTCTACAGGTACGTGACCCGGCGACGGATAACCGATCGGGAAGAACTGGCCGACCACAGAGTCAACGGCAGTCACGTAACCCAGCTTGGGTTTGCCCATGATGGCTTCGGGCAGCCACATACGCGGGATGACCTGCTTCACAGAGTTCATCGTGACGATATGCGGCATGCGTTGGTAGTTGTTGGTGGACTGGGCGCTGTAGGCCAGATCACCGGACATACTGCCTTCCGCGTAACCCGGGAAGTAGAAGTTCATGTCTACCGGAGCGCCGAACTGCAGGTTACCGAGGTTGGAGCCCGGCTTACCCATGCCCTGCATAGCGGCCAGAATAGTCATCTGACGCGCCCACTGGGCACCTGTGGGTCCGCGGCATGCGCCGCCAAGGCCAACGCCCCAGCCGCCTACGCCCAGATAGGTCTTCTTGCTTGCCCACTCGCGTGCCAGAGCACGGCAGTCGCGGGCCGGGACACCGGTTTCTTTTTCCTGCCATTCCGGCGTCTTCGGAATACCGTCGTCTTCGCCGAGAACGTGCGCTTTGTATTCTTCAAAACCGGTCGTGCGGTTTTCAACAAATTCTTTGTCGTAGGTACCTTCGGTAATCCATACGTAGGTCAGCGCCTGCGCGAACGCAGTATCAGTGCTCTGGTTCGGCGCAATCCATTTACCACCCAGATGTGCAGCGGTGTGGTTCAGGTACGGATCGATGTGCACCATCTTGATGCCTAGCTCTTTCGCCCAGCGGCGACGCTGCGTGCCTTCGAAGCCATAGGTTGCGTCCGGGTCACTCGACCAGAACACAATCATGTCGGCATTCTGCAGACAGTCTTCAACGGTGCCGTAGGGTTCGGCGGCGCCCAGACGCATGCTGTTGCCCCAGTGATGCTGCGCACCCCAGAACCAGCCTTCCCAGCTGTCCGGACTGTGCATCAGTTTGGTGACACCGATGAGGTTCCAGAAGCGATTAAAGGCAGAGAGATAGTGACCGAGGTTACCCCACTGGTGATGCGAGCCGTTGGCTACGGCAATCGCACCCGGACCGGCGGCTTTGCAGCGTTTAATTTCGCTGGAAACGATCTCAATCGCTTCATCCCACTCGATCTCAACGAATTCGGATTTACCGCGGTTCTGAATATTGCGTTCGCCTTTGTGGTCAAAGTCGACACGCTTCATCGGTTTCAGAATACGGTTCTTCGAATAGACCATCGATTTCTGGCAGGCACCGTGTGCAGCTAGAGTGGTCTTACGGGGCGGCTTAAAGGTTTTGCCGCGGGCTTCAATTTCGAAGGAATCAGGATCACTGTCATCCAGATCCATCGGGGTGGTACGGATAATCTTGCCGTCTTTGACGTAAACGAAGATCGGACCACCGTTAGTACCGTTGGTGTAACGGGTAACGCCGTTACCCATGTCGGTACCGATTTTCCAGGTGTACGTTTCCATGCTCGCAACAGCGTGCATGAACCAGACGACCAGCTCATCGGACACGCCCGGCTTACCTGCAATGGTTACCTTGAAGTTCTTGGCCGCATCGATGCGTTCGAGATGATCGAACGGCGGAGTCAGGAAGCTGGTTGCGATCTGGGCGTTCTTGAACGTGATCGTGAAATCCGGATTGGCATGAACGCCTGCACCGGACGAAATCTTGCCACCTTGCAGCTGAATCCAGCGGCCGGTATTCGTACCCATCAATCTGAACTGCGCGATTGCATCACGCTCTTTCAGTACTTCGCCAAATTTCGGGAACACCCAGGCGCATACACGCATAGCCCAGGGGATGGCCCACAGAGTGATGGCTAATCTCATTAGATTCTCCTAACGCGGCGTCAAAGCAGACACCGGCTTCTGCCTATTCAGGTAAATACAGTAATCCCGGCAGCCGTTTATTGTGATGATAAAAGTCAGCATGCCGAAGCAGGCTGGATAGCTTACCGCATAAGGGTTTCAGGGCGAAAGAATTGTTTTATCCGGACATTTGCGTATACATCGCAAAAACGCCGCCCAAACCGCCTCCGGCGCGTCTGTGCGGCGCTCTGTACCGACTGCCTATAAGGGCTGCACCAACTCCTGCAGAGCCCCGCTGCCCGGATTGCGCACAATCATCGCCTTGCAGCGCCCGCGACCGGGTAAATCCAACTCGGAAATAGCCGTATAGACCTCAATGCCGATAGCTTCACAAGCGGATGCCACTGCATCCAGATCCGCCACAGCAAATGACTGCGCCAGGTAGCCGATGTTCGGCGCCACGGCATCCGGCACCAAATCGGGAATTTCATAGTTGAGCGGCTCCGCCAGCGCGATCTTGCCGTACTCGTGGTCGCCCATGACCAGCACACTGCGGGTCTTGCAGTGCTCCGGTAGATCAACCGAACGGTTGGCAGCCTCGCCTTCAATGACCGACTCCGCGAACAACTTCATGTTCAACGGGCCGTAGTAAAACTCCAGCGCCTTATCGGTATCGTTGACGGTGTGGGCTGTGGTAGCCACCGGCGTAAAACCGGTCGGTGTGCGGCCGTATCCCAATACGAAGTGCCACAAATGACCGATCATCGTTTCCGGGTCGTCGGTCAGCAGTTCCACCAGATTGATGACCACGCCATCGGGACCTTCAAACGCAAACTCCATGGCTTCGCCCACAGCAGGACCGAAGTTGATGTGGTTCGGCTCACTCCAGAACTCATAGCCCTGCTCCAGCAGGTTCGCATGATCGCGTTTAACGTCTTTGGTGTAGATGTTCAGGTTGAACAGTCCTACCGCCCGCTTAATACCTGCCTGACGAATCTGTTTACGGTCCGCGGCATTGAACTTGAGCAATTGAATCTGGCCGACCGGATCCGGGCCTGACCGCAGGAACACCGCCTCGGCACTGCTGCCTTCCGGCAGTTGCCAGTAAGCCTCGAACTCCGGGCCTTCCCAGATTTTGCGCTCGGCGATCTCGAGACCCAGCGCGCCTTCATAGAAAGACAGCGATTTATCAAGATCATCGACACTGATGGTGCAGACGCTGACAGGAATGCTGTCGTAGTTACTGGAGGCGTTTTTATTGTTGCTCATTGGCTGCTGATCCTGAACTTACGTGAGTCCGCGATTCTAGATGAGATTGCCAGGCGGTTCACCCTGTTCGCGACGGTGCCCCATTGACCAGTGTCACATGCTATGCAAATCTAACGACACTCTTCTGCCCACACTTCTGCAGGAATCATTGCCGTGGCTGCCAAAAAAGAAACGAAAACCAATCTTGAGAAATCACTTAAAGAACTCGAGACAATCGTCGAGAAACTTGAAGAAGGTGACATCCCTCTTGAGGAATCACTTAAAGAGTTTGAGAAAGGCGTGAAACTTAGCCGCGACTGTCAGACCGCGCTGAAGGATGCGGAACAGAAGGTACAGATTCTGATTGACGGTGAACTGAAAGACTTCGACACCGAAGAAGAATAACCAGAAGAATAACCGGAAAGACCCGTATTTAGGTGGCCGCCGGTCCGCCGTCGCCCTGCAAACGCTCGATCAGCGTGCGCAGGAATACCTTGGTAAACCGCAGCTGGCACTCAGTAGAAGCCTGCTCCAGCAGCGTCGCACTCACAGTCACAATAGTCGAAGGCTCTGCAGCCTTAATGGTGGCAGTACGGCGGGCCTCGTCCAGATAACCGCTTTCACCGAAACAGTTGCCCGGCACCAGATCACCGACGGTACGACGACCACTTTCCACTTCACAACGACCGGCAACGATCACATAGAAGCGGTCATCCAGTTCGCCTTCACGAACGATCTCGTCACCGACCTCGTATTCGCGCCATTCACTGGCTCGCAGCAGCTCCCAGATCTCGGCCTGTGAGAAGTCATGGAAAAAATTCAGACGACGCAGGATATCGAAATGCTCCTGGTCATTAATCCGCGTGTAGTTTTCCTGCAGTTTGGTGTGCACACGGGTAAGCGCGGCGGCCATCGCAGCACCATTCTGGTAACGGGTGGCAGGCTCCTTCTGCATCGAAATAGCAACCACCTCTTCCAGCTCTTCAGGGATATCCTTGCGCAACGTGTGCACCGGTGCCGGAGTCGCATACACGATCTGGTTCAGCAACTTGCTTAGGTCCGCGCCCCGGAACGGACGGAAGCCAGTCAGCAGTTCGTACATCACTGCACCCAGCGAATAGAGATCTGATGATGGCGACAGCTCCGCAGACTGCACCTGCTCAGGTGACATATAACTCGGCGAGCCGGCGATACCGCGGATCTGCGATATGTCGGAGTCTTCCTGAATAGCGATGCCGAAATCGATAATGCGGACATCGTTGTCAGGCGTCAGCATGATGTTGTTCGGTTTGATGTCGCGATGAATCAGACCGCGACCGTGCGCATAGTGCAGTGCTTTCGCACACTTAAAGATGATTTTTACGACGTCTTCAACCGGCAGCAAGTTGTCCGGGCGGCAGTAAGCGCCAAGGGTACGCGCGCCCTGCACGTGCTCCATAACAACGTAGTACTTGCCGTCTTCTTCACCGGCATCGTAAATAGGCAGAATATTGGGGTGTTGAAGCATACCGACGATGTGCGCTTCATTGAAGAACATTTTGCGGGCAATGCGGGCCGCCTGACCATCGGCAGCGGCGTCGATGTGATAGACCTTAATCGCTACATCGCGGCCATAGTAAGGGTCATGAGACAGGTACACGTTGCCGGTCGTACCGACACCGATCTCATTAATAATTTCGTATTTACCGATGCGGTCCGGCACGTTTTTGCCGTGAATTGATTTAGCCGCCTGAGGCATGAAACGAAACCCTTATGTCTAGTTCATTAAGTACAAAATACCCGTGAGTACTATCGCTGCGTATGCAGCCGCAAGTACATCGTCGAGCATAATGCCGAGCCCTCCACCCAAACTGTGATCAATGTCTCTAATCGGCCAAGGTTTCGCGATATCCATCAGGCGAAACAGCCCGAAACCCAGTAATAGCGCCAAAAGCGACGGTGGCGCAAAAACCATCGTCAGCATCATGCCAACGATCTCATCCCACACAATGCCGCTGTGATCGTGAACACCCAGACGTTTTGCGCTCTCGCCGCATATCCAGATACCTATCAGCAAAAAGAAAAAACAAACACTCAGGTACACCGGAATGCCGAAATCCCACAGAAACCACCAGAGCGGCAAACCTAGCAATGAGCCAAAGGTACCCGGCGCTTTCGGTGCGAGACCGAGCCCAAAGCCGAATGCCGGCCAGTGCACCGGATCTTTAGCAACCGCTTTCACCAAATCCGAATGCTTCACAGGGCTTCCTCCTGCCCTTCGTCAGAAAAATGCTCGAAGCCTGAATCAGGCACCTGGTAGATATTCTGACCGAGACGCCAGACCGCTTCCGACTCTTCAGTTGCTACACACGTGCCAATGCGCGTAACTGCGCAATCAAAACTGTCGACAAGCTCCTGCAGCTGACTCTGGTGCTCGTCGGGCACAGTGAAGCACAACTCGTAGTCATCGCCACCGGTCAGAGCCATCGCCTGCGCCTGCTCGCGACCTACACTGCTGCGCAGTTCATTGGACAAAGGTAATGCCGCCACATCGAGCTCGGCACCCAAACCACTTTGATTAAGCACGTGTCCGAGGTCCGCATGCAGACCATCCGAGATATCGATCATGGCCGACGCGACGTTTCTAAGTGCCTGCCCTTCCATCACCCGCGGTACGGGATAGAGGAAACGGTCGGCAAGATAATGGTCGGCATCATTCGTACCCTCGACCAGACGCCCGGCAACGGCATCTCCGGGGTGACCGGTCACATAAATACCGTCGCCCTCATTCGCCCCGCTGCGGGTAACCGCCATGCCTTTGCCCACCTCACCGTGCACCGTCACGCTGGCCATCAGCGGCCCGCTGACCGTGTCGCCGCCGATCAGACTGACGTTGAAGATATCTGCCAGATCGAAAAAGCCATCCGCAAACTGCTCCAGCCATTCCGTATCAGCATCCGGCAGACACAAGGCCAGACTCGCCCAGCGCGGCACCGCACCCATAGCAGCAAGATCGCTCAGATTGACTGCCAGCGAGCGGTAACCAATAGCGTGAGGAGGTGTATAAACAGGAAAGTGAATGCCGTTAACAATCGCATCAGTCGCGACAACCAGCTCTGCGCCGGGATCAGGCGCAATGACAGCAGCATCGTCACCGATGCCCAGAGTTAACTGACCGGATGCTTGTTGCCGGTTGAAGAAACGCTCAATCAGATTGAATTCGGTCAGCATCGGCAATAAAGAGTAGCGGTTTAATCCGCCTCGCGATAAGCCTTCACCGATTTGTCGAGCACGGCATTAACGTAGCGGTAACCGTCCTGCGAGCCGAAGGTCTTCGCCAATTCAACGGCCTCGTTAATAACCACGCGAGGCGGCACATCCGGATGCTGCTTCATTTCGGTAAGCCCGACCCACAGTACAGCGCGTTCAGTGGGATCAAGCTGATCGACAGGACGGTCGGCCCACTCGGCGATATCTGCATTCAATGCATCGACATCCTCCAGCGCTTCCGACAACAGATCACGGAAGTATTTGCGGTTAATGCGTTTGAAATCAGGCTGGGCGGAGAACTGCTCGAGCAACTCTTCCTCGCTGTGGTCCGCCAACTGTTGCTGATACAGCGCCTGCACCAACATTCTGCGAGAACCCCGGCGACCTTCGTGGCTTTTCTTGCTTCCTTGCGCGTCCGCCATTATCAGCCCTTCATATCCCGCAGCAGACTGACCATCTCAAGGGTGGCCAGCGCCGCTTCGCGACCTTTGTTCTCGTCGTTGTCGCCGGAACGGTCGACGGCCTGTTTCACATCGTCTGTGGTCAGAACACAGAAACCCAAGGGCACTTCGTAATCGAGTGCGATCCGGGTCAGGCCATCAGTGCAGGAAGTAGAAACGAATTCAAAATGCGGGGTGCCGCCGCGAATAATTGTAGCCACGGCGATAATGCCGTCATACTCGCCGGCTTTCGCGATCTGCTGCACGGCCAGCGGCAATTCAAATGCACCGGGTACGCGGACCAGATCAATGTCTGACTCACGAATACCGTGTTCCGTCAGCGTACGGATTGCGCCGTCGACCAGGTTGTTGCAAATCTCTTCATTGAAACGTGCAGCAACGAGACAGAAGCGTGCTCCGTGTACACGGAAGTCACCACCGCTGAAGCGTTCTTTTTTGATTTCTGTCACTGGCTGGTTCTCATTGATCTATGTATTCGACAACTTCAAGTCCGAAGCCGGACAGCGCCAGCATCTGCTTGGGTGCGCTCAGCACCCGCATACGGGTCACGCCAAGGTCACGCAGCATTTGCGCGCCGGTACCGTGGGTACGCAGTACACCAACCTTATCTTTATCAGCCTCTTCTTCAGCCACCGGCTGTGCCAGCGAGTTGATCTCGTTGACGATCGCCCGCGGCGACTGCTCATAGCGCAGAATGATGACAACACCTGCCTCAGCGGCGGAGATGATGCGCATGGCATCGCGCAGCGGCCAACCCAGTTGCGGATGCTGAATGCCGACCACATCCGCCAGCGTGTCCTGCAAATGCACACGTACCAGCGGCGCATCGGCCTGATTCAGGTCACCTTTGACCAGAGCCAGATGCACATTGCGACTGATGTGATCCTCAAAGGTCACCATCTCAAACTCGCCGAACTCGGTCTGTATGGTCTGGTCGGCAATACGTTCGACTGACTGTTCTTTCTCAAGACGGTAACGGATCAGATCAGCAATACTGCCAATCTTCAGACCGTGTTCTTTCGCAAACACTTCCAGTTCAGGACGGCGCGCCATGGTGCCGTCTTCATTAAGAATCTCAACGATAGTAGCCGCAGGCTCCAGACCGGCCAGGCGGGCGAGATCACAACCGGCTTCGGTGTGACCCGCACGGGTCAGCACACCACCCGGCTGCGCCATGATCGGGAATACGTGACCCGGCTGGCGCAAGTCTTCGGCACGCGCATCAGGCGCAACAGCTGCACGAATAGTGCGGGCGCGGTCGTGAGCGGAAATACCGGTGGTCACCCCTTCGACCGCTTCAATGGACAGCGTGAAGTTGGTGCCGTGTGTGACATCGGTTTCATCAACCATCAGCGGCAGTCGCAACTGCTTGCAACGTTCGCGTGACAGCGTCAGGCAAATCAGACCACGGCCATATTTAGCCATGTGGTTAATGTGCTCCGGTTCGACCTTGGACGCCGCCATCACCAGATCGCCTTCGTTCTCACGGTCCTCGTCGTCAACAATGATGACCATCTTGCCGTCACGGATGTCGGCAATAATGTCCTCAATCGGGCTGAACGCCGGATTTATGTCCGCGTCGTTCGGACGCGATGCTGCTCCCGTCATGGGAATTCCTTTGGTATCTGATTCGGTAATAGCTTGGTAATCAGCTATTTATTCGTTATTCGTTAATTGTACTGCGAAATACGCTCTACGTAACGCGCAATGATATCAACCTCAATGTTGATGCGGGTTCCGGGCTGATACTCCGAGATTATGGTTTCTTCCATCGTGTGCGGCACGATGGTCAGGCCGACATCGGCATGATCTACGGAATTGACCGTAAGGCTGATGCCGTCGATACAGATGGAGCCTTTCTTGGCGACGTAGCGAGCCAGATGCTCGGGCACCCGCACCTTCAGCTCGATGGACTGCGGGTTGGGCTCAATAGAAACAACCTCGCCAATACCGTCGACGTGGCCGGTAACCAGATGCCCGCCGAGAGGCTCCTGCAGCGTCAACGCCGGCTCCAGATTTACGGGACTGCCCTCTGCCAATCCACCGAGCGTGGTCAGCTCGAGGGTTTCACGTGACACGTCTGCGGCGAAACCGTCTTCGTCGATGCGGATCACTGTCAGACAACAACCGCATACTGCGATGCTGTCGCCAAGCTGCACATTGCTGATGTCTAAATCGGCAGTGTTGATTTTGAGGCGACCTTCACCGCTCTCAATATCTTTATTGTCGATACGGCCGATGGCCTTAACGATTCCGGTAAACATGGTTTTAAACCTTCTAAGTCCTAGACCTTATAAGTTAGCCGAAGGTCGTCACCGACCTTACGCACATCGGTCAGACTTAACGTCTGCCGGTCCTGCATAGACTGCAGCTCAGGCATCGCAAACATCGGCTGTGCGCCTGAGCCGAACGCGTGAGCGGTTTGATAAACGATCAGCTCATCAATCAAACCCTTCTGCAACAGACTGCCGTTCAACTCGGCACCGGCCTCCACCAACACGTCATTGATATCGAACTGCGCCAGCAGACTCATCAATGCTTCCAGCTGCACAAAACCCTGGTCACACGCCTGGACCTGCATGACACGGGCGCCGGCAGCTTCAAGGGCCGCCTGCTTCTCCGGTTCATCGGCTGCGGTCACGATCAACACATCGCCCGGTATTGCCAGCATCTTCGCTTCAGCAGGCATACGCAGATTGGTATCCAGCACCACCCGCAATGGCTGCTTAACAGGCCCGAGACTTTCACCCCGGACATTCATCGACGGATCATCCGCCAACACCGTAGCTACGCCCGTAACAATCGCACTGCTGGCGGCACGTAAACGTTGCACATCCGCCCGGGCAGCCTCGCCACTAATCCACTGGCTCTCGCCATTTGCCAACGCCGTATAGCCATCAAGGCTAGTGGCAATCTTGCTGCGCACAAACGGCCGGCCACGCTGCATACGTGAACGGAAACCCGCGTTCAATTCTTCCGCTTCTGCTTCCAGCAAACCGCACTGCACATCGATGCCCTGCTCACGCAGCCATTCGGCTCCTTTGCCGGACACCAGCGGATTGGGATCACCGGATGCATAGACCACTTTCGCAACACCGGCCTTGTGCAGTGCTTCGGTGCAGGCGCCAGTGCGCCCCACGTAGCAACAAGGCTCCAGCGTCACATAGGCTGTTGCACCCTTGGCTTGATCGCCGGCAGCGTTCAGCGCATTCACTTCCGCGTGCGCCTGACCGGCAATGGCATGCCAGCCTTCACCCACCACGGAACCGTTGTTCACAATCACACAGCCGACGATAGGGTTCGGGTCGGCTGTGAAAGCGCCATTACGCGCCAAGCGGATCGCCCGCGCCATGTGCTGACGATCTTCGGTTGTGAATGATGAACCAGTCATTTTTTGCGATTGCCGCGACTGCCCTTCTCATCAGGCAGCAGCGACAGCTGATCTCTTTTTGTCGCGGCACTGGGCATTTGCTGCAAGCGCCGGATTTCTTCTTCGAATTCTGTAACGTCCTGAAAACTGCGGTACACAGAGGCGAAGCGGACATAGGCCACTTCGTCCACAGCACGCAGTTCTTCCATGACCATCTCGCCGATTTGCCGGGCTGGAATCTCCCGTTCGCCCAGCGTCTGCAGCCTGTGAATCAGACGGGCCATGATGGCTTCAACCGTTTCAGCACTAACCGGGCGCTTCTCCAGCGCCCGCACAATGCCACTGCGGAGCTTGGCTTCATCGAACGGTTCGCGGGTGTCGTCGCGCTTGATCAGCCGCGGCACCACCAGTTCTGCGGTTTCGTAAGTACTGAAGCGCTCCTCACAAGCGGTGCATTCGCGCCGCCTGCGAATCTGCCTGCCCTCGCCGGCCAGACGGGAGTCGATAACCTTCGTCTCTTCGTGACCGCAAAAAGGGCAATGCATATAAGGAGGCTCAGATTACTCGCAATAAACTTAGTTGCGATAAACCGGGAAGCGCTGACACAAAGCGACGACTTTCTCGCGCACTTCAGCTTCAACGCTTTCATCGCCCAGATTATCGAGCACGTCGGCAATCCAGTTCGCAAGATCGATGAACTCGGCTTCTTTCAGACCACGGGTGGTCATAGCAGGCGTACCGATACGCAGACCACTGGTTACAAACGGTGAACGCGGATCGTTGGGTACAGAGTTCTTGTTGACGGTGATGTGGGCACGACCGAGAGCCGCATCAGCATCTTTACCGCTGATATCTTTCTCGATCAGGTCCATCAGGAACATGTGGCAGTCGGTAGTACCCGACACAATGTTGTAGCCGCGAGGGGCCAGCGTTTCTGCCATCGCACGGGCGTTCAGCTTGACCTGCTTCGCGTAGTCTTTGAATTCCGGCTGCATGGCTTCTTTGAACGCCACAGCTTTCGCTGCAATAACGTGCATCAGCGGACCGCCCTGGCTGCCCGGGAAAATCTTCGAGTTCAGTTTCTTCTCGATTTCTTCATTGGCTCTGGCAAGGATGATGCCGCCGCGGGGACCGCGCAGGGTTTTGTGAGTCGTCGTGGTGGTGACATCTGCAATCTGCACGGGGCTCGGGTATTCGCCACCGGCGATCAGGCCTGCAACGTGTGCCATATCGGCCATCAGATAAGCACCGACTTCGTCCGCGATGTCGCGGAAACGCTGCCAGTCGATTTCACGCGCGTAGGCAGAGAAGCCTGCAACGATCATCTTCGGTTTGTGTTCTTTAGCGAGCGCTTCAACCTGCTCGTAATCAATCTCACCGGTTTCAGGGTTCAGTCCGTACAGCACAGAGTTATAGATCTGACCGGAGAAGTTCACTTTGGCGCCGTGAGTCAGATGCCCACCCGCATCCAGACTCATCCCCAGCACAGTGTCGCCCGGCTGGCACAGGGCCATGTAAACCGCAGCGTTTGCCTGCGAGCCGGAATGCGGCTGCACATTCGCGTAATCGGCGCCGAACAATTCTTTGGCGCGGTCAATCGCCAGCTGCTCGGCAACGTCGACAAATTCACAGCCGCCATAGTAGCGCTTACCCGGATAACCTTCGGCGTATTTGTTCGTCAGCACAGAGCCCTGCGCTTCCATGACCCGCGGGCTGGTGTAGTTCTCAGACGCGATCAACTCAACGTGATCTTCCTGCCGCTGAGCTTCAGCCTCCATTGATTTAGCCAGTTCCGGATCAAAATCCGCGATATTCCAATCGCCGCTGTACATGCCGTACTCCGTGTATATATGTGTGTGGTGGGAAAAAGGAACGCTATTCTAATGGAAAACGGCCCTTCAGGCGGCAATTTCTTAGGCTTTTCAGACCCTTTTCAGTACTGATTCAGCAGAGAATCTGCCTGTATAATCGCGCCTCTACAAAATACCGGCTCGCCCAGACAAGTTGGCGGCCAGCTCACAAATTCAGGAGACCCACGTGGCTCAGTACGTCTACGTCATGAATCAGGTATCGAAACTGGTACCCCCCAAGCGCTTCATCCTTAAGGATATTTCCCTGAGCTTCTTCCCCGGCGCCAAAATCGGCGTGCTGGGCTTGAACGGCGCGGGTAAATCGAGCCTGTTGCGCATCATGGCCGGCGTGGACAAGGAGATAGACGGTGAAGCCCGCCCGCAGGCCGGCATCAACGTGGGCTACCTCCAGCAGGAACCGGAGCTGAACCTCGATAAAGACGTACGTGGCAATGTCGCCGAAGGGCTCGGCGAAACCATGCAACTGGTCGAACGCTACAACGAAATCAGCGACAAATTCGCCGAACCTATGGAAGACGATGAGATGAATGCGCTCATCGAAGAACAGGGTGAACTGCAGGGCAAGATCGACGCGGTTAATGGCTGGGATATCGAACACAAACTGGAAGTGGCTGCCGATGCGCTGCGCCTTCCCGCCTGGGATGCCGATGTCAACAAACTGTCCGGTGGTGAGAAACGCCGCGTAGCACTATGCCGCCTGCTGCTGTCTGAACCTGACATGCTGCTGCTCGACGAACCGACCAACCATCTCGATGCCGAATCGGTGGCCTGGCTGGAGCACTTCCTCGAAACCTACCCGGGTACTGTCGTGGCTGTAACCCATGACCGCTACTTCCTCGACAACGTCGCCGGCTGGATCCTGGAACTTGACCGTGGCGAAGGCATTCCCTGGGAAGGCAACTACTCTTCGTGGCTGGAACAGAAAGAAGACCGCCTGAAGATGGAAGAAAAAGCTGAGGCTGCTCATCAGAAAAGCATTCAGAAGGAACTGGAATGGGTACGTTCAAACCCGAAAGCCCGCCGCGCCAAGAGCAAGGCCCGTCTGGCCCAGTTCGATGAACTGAATTCACAGCAGTTCCAGAAGCGTCAGGAAACCAACGAGATTTACATTCCGCCCGGCCCCCGCCTCGGCGACAAGGTCATCGAAATCGAAGGCCTGAGCAAAGGCTTCGGCGATAAACTGCTTGTTGAAGACTTCAACTGTGCGATTCCGGCCGGTGCGATTGTCGGCATTATCGGCCCGAACGGCGCCGGTAAGACGACCCTGTTCCGCATGATCACCGGCGGCGAACAGCCGGACTCCGGCTCGATCAATCTGGGTGAAACCGTGCAGCTGGCCTATGTGGACCAGTCACGCCATGAACTGGATGACAGCAAGACCGTCTGGGAAGAAATTTCTGACGGTCAGGATCTGATTACCGTCGGCACCTATGAAACTCCGTCACGCGCTTATGTCGGCCGCTTCAACTTCAAAGGCAACCAACAGCAGCAACCGATCGGTCAGCTGTCCGGCGGTGAACGCAACCGTGTGCACCTTGCGAAGGTCCTGAAAGAAGGCGGTAATGTGCTGCTGCTCGACGAACCGACCAACGATCTTGATGTCGAAACGCTACGTGCGCTGGAAGAAGCCCTGCTCGACTTCCCGGGCTGCGCTATCGTGATCTCGCATGACCGCTGGTTCCTCGACCGCATCGCAACACACATTCTTGCGTTTGAAGGCGACAGCCATATCGAGTTCTTCCACGGCAACTTCACCGAGTACGAAGAAGACCGTAAGCGCCGTCTGGGCACCGAAGCCGAAGTTCCGACCCGTATTAAGTATAAAAAGCTCCATACTTAGGCGCGTGGCGCTACACTGAATTCCGACCCTTATGACAATAACTATTAATTACCAAGGGTCGCCAGGAGTGCAGTGGTGAAGATACGGGCAGACGACCGGATAAGTCATGACGCTATGGCAGCGCCCATGGAGTGTCCGTCGTGCCGCGAACAAGGCCCGATGACGCCGATCTCCCGTCCCGACTTCGCCTCACTGAAAGCCTGTCGCCCGGAACATGCCGGCCTCGTGTTCCTGTGCCTGCGCTGTCAGGCGCCTGTGTTCGTCCGCTACAAGATCACTTCAATTGGCGAAGACGAAATCGACTTGCAAGCAAATCCGCAACCGGGTGACAAAACCGAAGAACGCCTGAACATGGCGTATCTACCGCCTGCAGTAGCGAAGTCGTACAAAGACGCCTTGGGGTGTTATCAGCATGGTCTTTATGAAGCCTTTGCCCTGATGTGCCGACAGGTGTCCGAATCAGTCATTCACGACCTCGGCGAACGCGGCAAGATGAAAGTGTTCAATCACATAGAAGAACTGCGTGGCATCGTCGAACTTGATTCAAAAATGTTCGACACCGTCAGTCGCGCTGTGTTCGGCGATGAAGGCACACACACTCCCGACAGCATGACCCGTAGCGAAGCCGCAGTGTTACTGGAGATTCTTAAAGATCTGCTGTACCAGACCTATGTGCGTGAGGCCCGCCTGAAACGCGCTCTCAAGATGCGCAGCTTCTTCGCCAGCGCTGGCACTGAAGAAATCAGCGACGAAGACACCGTGATCAATCCCAAGATCACCCAACTGCGGACACCCCGCTCCTGAAGGCACCCAATAAAAAACCCCGCTCATCTGCGATGAGCGGGGTTTTTAATCGTCTTGTTTCAGCTCAACTTGCGGCGGGGATTCTGAAGAATCCGGCTCACCAAGAAAGCGCAGCCTACCAAGGCATTACTAGCCGATTTGCTAGCCGAGTGAATTTGTTCAGTCTCGTTTAGTCAGAGTCCGGGCGAGAACAATCTCAACGAAGAAGCAACCACCGTAGCCTGAGCCGAGGATTTTTCGCTGTAACAAGGCGCAGCTAACCAAAGACCTACTAGCCGAGTGAATTTGTTCAGATCAAGGCGTGAGTAGTTTCAATAAGGGAGCATAGTTGAAGCTATGTGACCGCCATTGAAACTACACACAACGCCGAGATGAGCAAATTCAATCGCTAGTCGACAAATAACCTTGCGTTGCGGAACATGCGTAGCCAGGGGGCGTCCGTACCCCAATGCTCCGGATGCCAGGAATGCTGCACGGTCCGGTGCACTCGCTCCGGATGCGGCATGAAGGCTGTTACCCGGCCGTCGGCTGAAGTAATACCTGCCAGACCGTCCGGCGAGCCGTTCGGGTTCGACGGGTAATTCATTGTCGGGTTACCGCTGTTATCGACGTAGCGAATCGCCATCTGGTTAGCCGCAGTAAGCGAAGCCAAATCACCTTTCGCCGCAAACTCTGCCCTGCCCTCACCGTGCGAGGTGGCAATCATCAAACGGCTGCCGGCCATATCCTTCAGGAAGATAGACGGACTGTCGAGTACTTCAACCAGACTCAGACGTGCCTCAAACTGTTCCGACAGATTGGTGACAAACTTCGGCCAGTGATCCGCACCCGGAATAATCGGTGCCAGGTTGGCCATCATCTGACAGCCGTTACAGATGCCGAGCGTAAAGCTGTCGGCACGGTTGAAGAATGCTTCGAACTGATCGCGCGCCTGTGGGTTAAACAGAATTGATTTTGCCCAACCGCCGCCTGCGCCCAGCACATCGCCATAAGAGAAGCCGCCGCAGGCCACCAGGCCTTTAAAGCCCTCAAGCGACTGTCCTGCCAGAACCTCCGACATGTGCAGATCGACGGGATCAAAACCGGCTGCGTGGAACGCCGCCGCCATTTCGTAGTGACTGTTTACGCCCTGCTCACGCAGAACCGCGACCTTCGGACGCTCACCTTTAGCAATGAAAGGTGCGGCAATATCTTCCTGCGGATCGAATGTGATCTTCGGATTCAAACCGGGATCAGTGAGATCCAGCAAAGTGTCGTACTGCTGCCTGGCTGTTTCCGGGTTGTCGCGTTCGGCCTGCATCAGGTAGCTGGTTTCTGACCAGATGCGGTGCAGTTCAGAACGGTCTTCAGAGAAAATGACATGACCGTTCGCGGCAATGCGAATACGGTTGTCACGGGTCACGTAGGCCACACGGTGCAGAATCTTCGCCAGGCCGAAGCGCTCAATCTCCGCCAACGCCTCCATCGCATCAGCATCAGCAATCTGCAGCAGACCACCCAGCTCTTCGCTGAACAGAATACCCGGCAGCTTCTCAGGGTCCTGCTCAACTATTTCAACATCGGCGCCCAGACGTCCGGCAAAACACATCTCGCTGATCGCAGCGAACAGACCACCATCAGAACGGTCGTGATACGCCTGAATCAAGCCGCGCTTGTTCAGCGACTGAACACAATCGAAGAAACTGCGCAGCAGTGCCGCATCGTCAGCATCTGCTGGTGCGCCGCCCGGCACGTTGAATACTTGCGACAGTACGGAGCCACCGAGACGATTCTGACCGCGGCCGAGATCCAGCAGATAAATGCTACTGCCCGGCATATCGCTGGCATCGTCTTTGTGCAGCGCTTTGAGTTGCGGCGTCAAAGTACGGCGCACATCTTCGACCGGAGCGAACGCCGAGATAATCAATGACAGTGGCGCATAAACGGTGTTTTGTTCGCCGTTTTCATCCCAGCTGGTGCGCATTGATAAGGAATCTTTACCAACCGGAATTGCCAGACCGAGGTCCTGACAGAAACCGTCAGCAATCGCCGTCACGGTATCGAACAATGCCTGATTCTCAGACTCATAACCGCACGCGGCCATCCAGTTGGCTGACAGACGTACATCGGTAATCTTGTCGACGGCTGCCGCTGCAAGGTTAGTAATTGCTTCACCAACTGCGAGGCGACCGGATGCTTCCGGACTAAGCACTGCAACCGGCGTGCGCTCACCCATCGACATTGCCTCACCGGCTTCGCTATCAAAACTGCGGGCGGTGACACCAACGTTGCTGACGGGCACCTGCCAGGGGCCTACCAACTGATCCTGTGCAACCAGACCACCGACAGTGCGGTCGCCGATATGAATCAGGAATGATTTGTCTGAAACAGTCGGGAAACGCAGCACGCGACGGCATGCTTCATCCAGGTCGACCCCCGCCAGCTCTGCCGCAGGCACATCACGGTCTTTGCGTTCGATGCTCATTACCGTTTTCGGCGGCTTACCGAGCAGCGTGTCCATCGGCATGTTGACCGGACGGTTGTCGTTCAGTTCGTCGTAAACAATCAACTGGCCGCTATCATCGGTCTCGCCGATCACCGCATAAGGGCAGCGTTCGCGTTTACAAACTTCATCAAGAAAATCGAGTTCAGCAGGGTCAACGGCTAACACATAGCGTTCCTGCGCCTCGTTACACCAGATTTCCAGCGGCGCCAGACCGGCTTCGGCACTAGGGATGTCTCGCAGGTTAATCGTCGCGCCACTCTTACTGTGATCAACAACTTCCGGCACAGCATTAGACAAACCGCCCGCACCCACATCGTGAATGATGACGATCGGACTTTGCTCACCCGTGTACGGACGCTGCCAGCAGGCATCAATGACCTGCTGTGCACGACGCTGAATTTCCGGATTACCACGCTGTACCGATGCGAAGTCGAGATCTTCACTGGAAGTGCCGCTGCCCATTGACGATGCAGCACCACCACCAAGACCGATAAGCATGGCCGGACCGCCCAGCACCACCAGCTTCGAGCCCAGCGGTACATCCGGCTTATCAACATCGCTGCGACGGATGTTGCCAAGACCGCCGGCGATCATGATCGGCTTGTGATAGCCCGATGCCGTGTTGTTGTTTTCCACCTGCTCGTAGGTGCGGAAGTAACCGAGAATGTTCGGACGGCCAAATTCGTTGTTAAAGGCTGCACCACCGATCGGGCCTTCCAGCATGATTTCCTGCGGCGTAGCCAGACGATCCGGGTGACCGATGCTGTTTTCCCAGGGTTGTTCATGGCCGGGAATACGCAGGTGCGACACAGAAAAGCCGGTGAGCCCCGCCTTCGGCGTGGCGCCTTTACCCGTTGCGCCCTCGTCGCGAATCTCACCACCGGAACCGGTAGCAGCACCCGGGAACGGCGAGATCGCTGTGGGATGATTATGCGTCTCCACCTTGATCAGTACGTCAATCTCTTCCTTGTAGTACTGATACAAACGCTCGCGGCCGGCGGCAACCAGACGACCGCCTTTACCACCTGCAAACACTGCGGCGTTGTCACTGTAGGCAGACAATACGCCTTCAGGATGAGCGGCATGCGTTGAACGGATCATGCCGAACAAGGTTTTGTCCTGCTCGACACCGTCGATCACCCACTGCGCGTTGAAAATCTTATGGCGGCAATGCTCCGAGTTCGCCTGCGCGAACATCATCAGTTCCGCATCGCTCGGGTCGCGACCGGCTTCGATGTAACGCTCCACGAGATAGTCGATCTCGTCATCAGACAGCGCGAGACCCCATTCGGTATTCGCACGCGCCAGCGCATCGCGGCCTTCGGCCTGCAGCGGCACACGTGCTACCGGCGCCGGGGTGTGGTGAGCGAACATCACCGCAGGATCAAAATCGCCGACAAATACGGCGTCAGTCATACGGTCATGCAACGCAGGCACCAGTGCGGCAACATCTCCGCCATCGATGCTGTAGGCGATGCCGCGCTCCAGGCGAATAACAGCATCCAGCCCGCAACTATGAGCGATGTCGGTAGCTTTACTGGACCACGGCGAGATAGTCCCCAGGCGTGGCACAACATTAACCGGCTGACTGGCCTCGCTGCCTTCAGGAAAGTGCGGTCCGTAGCTGAGAAGGTCGGCAAGGTGTTCCTGCTCTTCTGCTGTCAGTTCGCGGGACAGTTCGGCGTAGTGCACAAACCTGGCGTTAACGTCCCGGACTGCTGAATCAATCTCCTGCAGTGAAGCGATCAGTTTGTTGCGACGGAAGCTTGAAAGCGCCGGAGGTCCGGGCAGTTGCAAAACGGGCATTAGATGAACTTTCTCTGTTTAAAAGGTTATGCCGAAACTCTGAATTATTCCGGGACTCTAGTTATTACCCGGCTCACCCTGTTCCGAGCCATACATCGACATCGGGAAAGGCGTGACATTGGTTCCGTCAAAGGAACTGATTTTGCAAACGCCCTCTTTTTCCACTTCGTCAATGCGAATGACTGCATGCATCGGGATATAGGTGCGCTTGACCGAATCAAACTCGGTTTTGATTTTTTCTTCTGCGGGATCAACCACGACAGAACTGCGTTCACCGAACACCAGCTCTTCGACTTCGATAAAGCCGAACATCGCACCCTGATCAACGCTGCGGGCATAAATCTCGTAGACCTTGCCCTGATTCATGAAGATGATTTTGAAAATTGTGTGGTTCATATAGGACTGCAAATTTAGAACTGCAAATTGTGGAATGACTAAGCGGCCGCTTCGGCATCGGCGTCATGCTGCGATGCGGGGCGAACGCTTAAGCCCGGTGACTTCAATTGCCGAAAGAGACCAAAAGCCCCGTAAATGCTGAGAAACAGAGCCTTTTTGGCCTGCATCCATCTCAGGAGGCGGAATTATAACCGTTTCGGCCGGTCAGCGGCATGCGGGAATGCCATCGGTTTGCAGCCGCAAATTGTGACTTGCGGCGCATTTTCCAAGCGGTGCTTGGCTCAAAATCTAGCAACTGAAGCTATATCTGCGCTGGATTCTTTACATATGTCATTGCGTTTACAAATTGTTAGCGATCAACGCAATTCTCTCGGCCCGAACCACCTCAAGGAGTTCGTCGGCTGCGGGGGGACTATCGGGCGCAGTCTGGACAACGACTGGGCATTGCCCGATGCCAAACGCTACTTGTCAGCAAGGCATGCAATGGTCGACTGTCAGGGCAGCACGTTCTACCTGATCGATACGAGCCGCAACGGCGTTTTCATCAACGGTTCAGATATTCCCATCGGTAAAGGCAATCCGCACAAGCTGACAGACGGCGATTCCGTGCGCATGGGTGACTACGAGTTTGAAGTTGCATTGACCGTAGACGAGTCCGTCAACGAAGACGATGGCATGCGCGATTCAATTGTTCGCGCGCAGCTTGTTGAAGAAGACAAGTCGATGGAGATGCCGCTGCTCACCGAAGACAACCTTGAAGACCTGACACTATCCGATCATCTGAAGCTGTCGGATGCTTCCGGTGAAGTCAGTGCCATCAGCGATACCAACGAGCAGGAAATTGCCTCGGCCGGACGCGAGCACGTATTGAATGAAGCAGTCGGCATCCTGATGAGTGCCGCCGGCATCGAACCGGAAGCTAACCTCTCCCCTCGTGCCGCAGAAGATCTGCTGGACCAGGCTGGCGCCTTGATCCGTGAATACACCGCAGGGCTGACCGGACTGAACATGAGCCGCTCCGATTTCATCGAGCAGTATCAGCTCACCTCGGTGACCGGCCACGACAACTTGAAAAACCCCCTGCGTCTCGTGACCGGCATGAAAGATTCTCTCGGATACCTGTTGAGCACCAGCATGGGTAAGTCGATGGGACCGGAAGAAGCTGTCCGCGATATTTTCCGCGACCTCGCCTATCACCAGAGGGCACTGGTTAAAGCTATCTCTCTGGCTCTGGACGACTACATTGGCCAGTTCGACCCTGAAGAGATCGAACGCGTGTTTACGGAAGACAGCACCAAGACCGGTAACTTCCTGGAACAATACGCCAAAGCCTACGAAAAGCTGACGGCTGATGGCTCAACCGAACTGCCGGCGCCGTTCAACGACGAATTCGTGCGCGCCTACGCTGAAGAGCTGCAACAGCTCAAATCCAGCAATTCCCGTTAGCCGGCTCCCGGCCTCATCTTGGCCTCAGGCCGAATCCGCCGGACTCAGTCCGCAACCCCTGACTAATTGCCCCTATTTGCCGCGATTTAGCTTGTTGTTGTTAATGATTCTTATTTAGAATAGGCGCCCGGGACAGAAACTTACCGGAAGCTGCGGCAAGCCTTATAAGCCCCCTTAACAACCAGACCCTCACAACATGACCCTCGACCAACTTAAGCCCGGACAAAGCGGCGTCATTCTTACTATCAAAGAAGACTCCCCCATCGCCCAACGATTAATGGCAATGGGTCTGCTCGATGGCACCCATGTCTCCATGAGCCGCAAAGCATTAGGCGGCGATCCGATTGAGATTGAAGTGATGGGCTATGCCTTGTCGCTACGCAAAGACGAAGCACGTCGCATCATCATCGAAGCCGATTCCTGAGTCACGGGCTTAAGCAGGGACACGCACATACATGTCGATCAGCAAGCAAAGCAGTCTTAAACAACGCGGCAAGAGCCTCAAAGAACCGGCACCGCAAACCGTCGTTGCTGATGATCCGGTTATCGCAGTCATCGGCAACCCGAACACCGGCAAGAGTACTTTGTTTAATGCCTTAACAGGCCTGCGTCAGAAAACCGCTAACTTCCCGGGCGTTACCGTCGAGTATCACTCCGGCAGAATTAAACTGCCGAACGGTCACGCCAACCTGATCGACCTGCCGGGCTGCTACTCGCTCGCAGCACAATCTCCCGATGAAATCGTAGCCTGCGATGTGCTGCTGGGTCTGATCGATGACCTGAAACCGCCGGGTGCTGTGCTGGTGGTGCTCGACGCCGCCAACCTGCGGCGCAACCTGTTCCTGATTGACCAGATTCTGGAACTTGGGATTCCCGTTGTTGCCGCCCTGAACATGTCCGACATCGCTGCACGCCGCGGTATTACTGTTGATGCGGAGAAGTTGTCGGCTGAGCTTGGCATTGAGGTAATCCCGTTTGTTGCCACCAGCGGCAAAGACATCGACACCCTGAAAGCCCGGCTCGAAAAAGCTATCGGCGACGAGCAGACACCCGCGGAGCCTGCGCTACCCGAAGTAAAACTGGCTGCTACTCAGCTTGCAGACGAACTGATTGCTAACAACTGGTCTGTAACAGCCTACGAAGTGGAACGTGCGCTCATCGATGCCAACGGCTATGCCGAGCAGCGTTTTACAGAAAGCACGCCCGCTGCAGCCACCGAACAACTGATCGCCTTACGTGAGTCGCTGCGCGAGGAAGACAAGTCGCTGGCCAAAATGGAAGCGATCGCCCGCTACCGGAAGATCGACGCGATAGTGGCCAAGGTTGAAAACCGCAGCGCACCCAAAGTGACTTGGGCGGAACGCTTCGACAAGATTACCAACCACCCCTTCTGGGGCATGGTGTTGTTTATTGCGATCATGGCCACGGTGTTTCAGGCGGTGTTCTCGTGGGCCGGCCCGTTGATGGACATGATCGATGAGGGTGCAGGACTCATCGGCGAGCTGGTAGGCGGCATGTTGCCGGAAGGCGCTTTGCAAAGCCTGCTGGTTGACGGCGTCGTTGCCGGTGTCGGCAGTGTCGTCATCTTCCTGCCACAGATTCTTATTCTGTTTGCCTTCATCATCGTGCTCGAAGACTCGGGCTACATGGCGCGTGCTGCATTCATGATGGACCGGTTGATGCGTTCGGTCGGATTGTCGGGCCAGTCGTTTATTCCGATGCTGTCGAGCTTTGCCTGTGCGGTCCCGGGCATCATGGCAACCCGCGTCATTCCCGACCCGCGCGACCGTATTGCCACGATTCTCGCCGCACCGTTTATGACCTGCTCGGCCCGTCTGCCGGTTTACGCGCTGCTCATTGCCGCATTTGTACCCGAACAATCCTATGCCGGCGGCCTCATCAATCTGCACGGCCTGGTACTGCTCGGTCTGTATCTGCTTGGCATCGTCGGTGGCGTGCTCACCGCCCTTTTGATGAAACGCACCAAACTGAAGGGCCCTACGCCGAGCTTCATGATTGAGCTGCCGCCTTACCGTTTACCGAACCTCAAATCCGTGCTGATCCGCCTGCTCGATCGCGGCAAGATATTCCTGCGACGCGCCGGTACCGTGATATTTACGGTGGCAGTCGTAATCTGGGCGCTGGCCTACTTCCCGCGCCCGCTGGAAATCACAGACAAATACGAAACCCAGCGGAGCGTGCTTGCGTCGCAGGTGGCGGGCGCGCCACTCGCTGAGCAACTGGCAGAACTCGACAACCTCGAGTCTGCCGAACTGCTGGAACAGAGTTATCTCGGCCGTATGGGCAAACTGGTTGAACCCGTATTCCGCCCGCTCGGCTGGGACTGGAAAGTATCGGCAGGTGCGATTGCCAGCTTTCCGGCACGCGAGGTTGTCGTGGCTGTGCTTGGCACCGTGTACGCCGTTGGTGCGGAAGTCGATGAAACCGACCAAAGCCTGATCAGCCGTCTGAAGTCCGCCAAACATGCCGATGGCTCGCTGGTGTTCACGCTGCCGATGGCAATTGGCATGATGATCTTCTATGCGTTCTGTCTGCAGTGCATGGCCACTGTCGCTATCATGCGTCGCGAAACCGGCAGCTGGAAGTGGCCGGTGTTTGCCTGGTGCTATATGACCGGTCTCGGTTACCTGGGCGCCCTGTTCGTTTATCAGGTGTTTTCATAGATGCCCGGTCAGGACTTTACTGCTCAGGAACTCATCGCATTAGGCTTAGTCGCAATGGTTGTTGCGATTGCCTTGTGGCGCCGGCTTCGCAAAAAGCCTTCCGGTTGTGACAGCTGCAGCGGCAATCCTGCGAACAAGACCGGCGAACATGAGAGCGTTGTGCGTTTTCACAAAACGCCGCCCCGCTGATTCCGCCCCGCTGATTCCGCCCCGCTGATTCCGCCCCGCTGATTCAAGGAACAGCTTACCCTTTCAGCTCCATTGAACAACGCCGGGCACCCACGGCAAATCGGTAGTGCCGTAATCCACGCCACATTGACTGAGTAACGCCGACACCTGGCCGCGATGATGCGCCTGATGATTAAAAAAATGCGTGACCGCCACCCACAGCGGCATCTGTAACTGCTGTGTCGCCGGTTGCTGCAGTCGTTCATCGGTCAGAGTCTCGGCCCATTCTGCAATGGCCGCATCTGTTGCCTCACGTTCATGACGCAATTCAATGAAGGTCGCGCACAAGCGTTCGTCCAGCGAGTTGAACTGCAACGGGTTGTCGGTAAAAGCGCCCAGCCACAAACGGTCGGTTAGCAGCAGATGGTTCAACGTGCCGAAGATTGAGCCGAAGAAAGCACCACGGTCGTCTTCCAGCTGCTCTGATGTCAGTTGCGTGCAGGCTTCATAAAACTGTTCGTTCATGGTCCTGTTGTAACGACTCAGTAAAGCGACATTTTCTTTTTGCATACAGCCTTCCTCCGGTTTTCGAACCAGACTGCCTTCACGCAACTCCTGACGCAAATAAAAAGCCGCCCCGGATAACTCCGGAGCGGCTTTTGCGAAGCGAGTCCGATCAGTTAACTATTTAAAGACCGGCTGGAAATCCGTGCCGTACTCTTCATTGATCTCATCGTACAGAGGCTGCACGACATCCAGCATGGGCAGCGCACCGGAGCGCGTGAAATCAGAGAACGGGATTGCATTGCCTGTATCCGGCGGCAGCTTCTCGCGAATCGGCGGACTCGGCCAGATCTCTTCATCAATCACAGACATGCGCACACGGATATCTTCTTTAGTGACGTTAAACACCATGTGATCAACCGCCAGTTCCAACGGACCGTCGTAAACCGTCTGCACGCGACGGCGCACCTCCGGCTCAACATCAAAGTCGTTAAAGAAGTGATAGCCGATAGCCAGACGCGGCTCAACCAGTGACATCACTTTACCGAACTGTTCCGGCGAGGTATGACCCTGGGTACCCACGTTCAGCGCTTCCTGCGGAGCAAAACCCTGCTTGGTCACCAACAGCGGCGGCGGCAGGAAACACTCATGCACAGCAACGTCGGCATTCTTCGCATGCTCGACGTACCACTTGTTCGGAATCGTGTCGCTGCCATAGACAAAGGTCAGGTCATTCCACTCAAGAATAAAACTGACAGCACCGTCGAGACCATGCACCGCCGGGATACTGCGAACAGTAACGCCGTTTTCCTGGAAGATAATTTCATTCTCGCCGTCGAACGGAAACTCATTGATCTCCAGTTCACCACCGCGGAAATCGATGACGCCGGAACGGGTACCAATATCCCACTGGTACATCTCAACCATTTTCTCCAGAGAGTATTTAGTGCCCAGTTCGGGAGTACTGCCACTTGGACCCCAGACCCGCAGCGGTACAAGGCGGTTCATAGTGGTGCCACCCAGCCAGAATGAAGGCAGGTCACCAAAGTGGTCTACATGCAGATGGCCGATAAAGACTTTGTCGATGTAATCGTAAGGAATCTTCTGCGCAGCCAGACGTTCGTGACAACCCGCACCGAGATCAAACAGGAACTTGTCGCCGTTACCCAACTCAACCAGCCAGCAGGCTGCCGCCTGTTTAGGACGCGGACTGGGCATACCCGTGCCAAGTGCAACAATGCGCATTTCATCGGGACCGATTGCCTCGGTGCCGGGGTAATAGACATCGCGGGGCTCTACAACACCTGTCGGTGACGGAATGTCAGCCTGCACTGCCGGCACCATGGATGATCCAGGCATGTCCTTACCGGCCCGCTCATCGGAACGCCCCATCAGATAAGCTCCTGCGGCGACGGCTACGACACACACCACAGCAAGACTGCCAACCTTGTTGAAACCACTCATGAGATTACCCCTTTGAGATTTTTAGTTGTTGTGGACTGAGTATAGAACGGTTGGTCGGGTGGCGGTAGCGGTGGTTTTTTGGAGAGGGATGGCCCCTCGCCGCTTCGCGGCTCCCCGCCCTCTTCATCTGCCGGCCTGAAGGCCGCCATCTGAACCCGGGTCGAACCAAGGATTCTAAAATCCACTTCTTTCTTCGCCAACAAAAAAGGCGCCCGTAAAGGGCGCCATTTTCTTGTTGGCGGAGAGAGAGGGATTGGCTCGCCGCTTCGCGGCTCCCCGCCCTCTTCATCTGCCGGCCTGAAGGCCGCCATCTGAACCCGGGTCGAACAAGGGTTCTGGAATCCACTTCTCTCTTTGCCAACAAAAAGGGCCCCATAAAGGGGCCCGTTTCTTGTTGGCGGAGAGAGAGGGATTCGAACCCTCGGTACGCTATTAACGTACACACGAATTCCAATCGTGCGCCTTCGACCACTCAGCCATCTCTCCGAAACTGATCTACCAAATTGTTATTTGTCGACTTCGCTAGCCACCGACTCTGAAGCATGTTCGCTTCGTAGGCTGCTCGTCGCTGCGCTCCTCCCAGATCTCCCCGC
>Ga0070729_10000696_pt1 | contig 64124 bp, 38 predicted proteins | sample tdDd472_FD_66725 | JGI IMG/M metagenome (GOLD analysis project Ga0070729, IMG submission 66725) | Marine sediment microbial communities from the Atlantic coast under amendment with organic carbon and nitrate - tdDd47.2 | ecosystem: Environmental > Aquatic > Marine > Coastal > Sediment | place... | reverse complement strand
CGGCCCCCGGTAAGAATGGGCAAACTATTGCCATTGTCATAATTGGCGTCGAAATTGGTTTGAACTTCAAAGATGGATTCGATGCCATTTCGGTTATTTATGTACCAGATATTCCCAAATTCCGGTTCCAGGGCATACAATCCCGAATTGATTACTGAATCAGCATAACTCTTGGCCAGATCCCACTTTTCATTATATAAATAGGCTTTCGATAGAAACGCCCAAGATGCACCTTTCGTAGCACGACCATAGTCATTTGGCGAATAAACATCCGGCAAATGGTTGGCAGCAAATTCAAAATCAGATGCGATTTGAATATAAATCTCTTCCTGTGATGAAAGCTGAACCGCCAGTAATTCCTCAGGTGAAAGCGTTGCTGTAATCAATGGCATCTCTTTAAAGTTTTTAGCCAGCTCAAAATATGAGAATGCCCTGATGAACCGTGCCTCAGCAATAAGCTGGGTGATAAATTCAGGGTCTTCCTGATTTACTGGCGAATCAGTAAAACTTTGAATGGCCAGGTTGCTTTGAAATATGTTTTTGTACATATACTCCCAAAATGGATAAAGGTAATCATTGGCGGCTGTTACCTGGAAGCGTGAAAAATCTTTGTAATCGAGTTCGGCCTGTGTGGGATTGCTTAGCCATGCGTCGTCGGTAGCTGTTTCAGTAAGAACGTAGAAAAACTGTATCATCCACCAATCATTCTGAAACATACCCTTATAACATCCCGTAAGAAAGTTCTGGCACTCCTCTTTGGTTTGAAAATAGTTATCCACAGTTTGAACTCCTCGGATAGGTTCATCCAGAAATTTCTGACATCCGAAAATAAAGATCAGGCTAAATATTAAAATTGTTTTCTTCATCGAAGTAAGTTTTTGCTATGATTAAAATTGAAAGTTTACGCCAAATGAATAAACCCTGGGGTTAAAATAATTCGATCCCCAATCGATATTCTGGGTTGTGACCCAACCAAAAAGTTCAGGATCGAGGGCTTTGTAATTTGTAATAACAAAGGGATTATCCATGTTAAAATACAAACGCAAATTCTTCACCTTTTCCAGTTTGAAAGTGTATCCAATCTGGATGTAGCGGCATTTTAAAAAATCACCATCATCAACATAAATGTCGGATATTTTATCATAATTCTGATTATAGTCGTTCAGGTCGAGGATGGGCACAGTATTGCTTGTTCCCTCACCATGCCATGCTTCATCGTAAACCCCCGCAAAGGTGTTAGAGTTATTGGCTCCCCAGCCCCATTCCCACTTGGTAGTATTGAAAATATCAGCTCCAACAGCAGCATACAGCGCCAGTGAGAGGTCAAAATTTTTATAGTAAGCATTGAAATTTAAACCTGTTGTAAATTTGGGTTGCCCGCTTCCGATGAAAGTTTTGTCGAGGTCGTCAATCACACCATCATTGTTGTAGTCAACAAACCTTACATCTCCCGGCTTGGCATAGGGTTGAAGCAAATTTCCATTTTCATCAGTATGAGCATTGACCTCAGTTAGATTTTGGAAAAGCCCATCGGTTTTATATCCCCAGAATTGCCCGACCAGTTCACCTTCTTCGGTTTTGGTAAGATAATCACCCCACCAACCGTCATAATATGGTTGTCCATCAGCTAAAGTTTTGGCCGTGGTTTTTATGTGTGTAATGTTGGCGTTGATGTTCCATTGAAATTCACCTTCCATGTCGTTGTACCCAATGGTGAATTCGTATCCATTGCTCTGGATACTTCCAATATTTGTCCACACCATGGCCTCGAAGTTTGGATAGCCGCTATAGAATGGATAGGATTTTAACATGATCATATCCTTGGTTTGCTTGGAGAAAAAGCCAGCATTAAAGGTTATTTTGTTTTCCAGAAACCCCAGGTCAAATCCACCACTCAGGTCTTCAACAGTTTCCCATTTTATATCCTTATTGGCAACCTGATCGGCGTAAGCACCAACAAAAGTTTGAGGATCTTCGCCATAGACATAAGCAATTTTAGCCAGGGTTGTAAGAAATACATTGGCGTCGAGAGCATCCTGATTACCAACCCTACCCCAACCTGCACGTATCTTAAAAGTCGATAACCAGGAGATGTTGTCATTTATGAAACTTTCGTTGTGGGCAGCCCATGCAACAGAAACTGCCGGGAATGTGGCATAGCGATTTTCTTCGGGAAATTTAAACGAACCATCTCGCCGTATCGAAAAATTGAAGAGATATTTTTCTTGGTAATTGTACATAACACGCCCCAAAAGGGATGACAATGCAACATTGGTAACGTCGTTGCCGGTAGCATCAGGCTCTATGGTTGCAGCAGCAAGGTAGCGGAGATATTCGTTGTCGTTAGGGATTTCTTTCTTATAGCCCCAGAGGTCCCTTGTTTTACCTTTTTCGGCAACAAAGCCAGCCATAACGTTAATGTTGTGTATGTCTTTTACTGATTTGATATAGTTAATGGTGTTATTCCACACAAAACTGTAATAATTGTTTACTTCGCGCGAGACTGAATTTACAGGATTCGATTCTTTCCCAACGTCAATAACGAACTCAGGATCGTACCTATCCTGCATTAGTGAGCTAAAATCCAAGCCTAACTGTGTTCGGAAACTAAAATCCTCCAAAAAGCGAATATTCAGATAAGTGTTCGTTGCCAATCCTGCCAGAACGTTGCTGTTATTCACTTTAAAGCGTTCGATGGTTCCCATGGGATTCCAGATATCATTGTTGTAGGAACGTTGGAATATACTATAATGGTTCAACCCTTCCCATTCATCCTCCGGCCTGTAAACCGGGGTGGTTGGATCCATACTTATATTGGCCCAAATTTCCGGAGTGTCTTTCCAGGTTTCAACACGTGGATAAAAGTTCTGGCCAAAGGTGATATTGTCGTTAAAATGATATTCGGTGTTGAAACGAAACGTGAATCGATTCCAATTCCCGACCTCCATTTGTGATTCCTGCCTGAAATATCCGGCATTGGCGCTGTAGCGGAACTTGCGTGAGCCGCCATCGAAACCAATATTAATATTGTAAACCGGTGCTATTTTGCGCATTGCTTCGTCCCACCAGTCGGTGGTTGTGGCACTATCAATTTCCTGTTTCGAAAATAGTGCATATTCTCCCTGCCCGGCGTTGTAACGCTTTTCGTTTTGAACCAGCATATACTCTTTGGCTCCTGCAATTTCGGGCTTTTTTAAACTTTGTAACCCGTAGCTGGCGCTAATGTTAAAGTTAGATTGTCCCATTTGGCCCTTCTTAGTGGTGATTAATATTACCCCATTGGCGGCCTGTGTACCATAAATGGCAGTAGCTGAGGCATCCTTTAAAATCTCAACGCTTTCGATATCCTGGGGGTTGATCAGGTTTACATTTTTACCCACCGGAATTCCATCAACCACGTACATGGGGTTTGGATCGCCATTGATTGAAGTTACCCCACGGATAATTACAGTTGGGCTTGAACCAGGACTGCCACTGGTATTAAAAACCTGCACACCTCCGGCAAGTCCTTGCAACGACTTGGTAAAGTTTCCCTGTGAGGGTATTTTGGAAATCTCATCACCTCCAATTTTAGTGATGGAACTGGTGAGGTCTTTTCGCCTGACGTTTCCATAACCTATCGCTACAAACTCTTCGAGGCTAACGCTCTCGAGTTGCATCGTTACATCAATTTTAGCAGAAGTAACCGGTACCTCCAATTTTTTATACCCAATAAATGAAAACACAAGGGTGTCACCCATATCGGCACTGATGGTATACAGTCCGTCCACATTCGAAACCGTCCCCTCCATGGTGCCCAGGATATAAATATTTACCCCAGGTAAGGTTACCCTCGCCTCGTCGGATATTGTTCCGCTGACAATGATTTCCTGCGCTGTAATTGTGGTTGATAGCAGGGCTAAACCAAGAGCGATTAAGAAAAATCTAATTTTTGATATATTCATGCCTAATAAAACTTTATCTGTTTGTAATGCTTGTCTGGTGAAAATTAATCGATTCTGAAAATTCTAACCCGGTGAGCATACATATCCAGGGTCAACTTATAATTTCCATCCAAATCTGCCCAGGTATTCCAATAATTTTCTTCATCATCGCTCCAGGTTTCGAGTTCACCGGCCAAACCAGCCCAACCTTCGGGCTTGCCGCCATTCTCATCAATTTCATCGATGATGCCGTCCTGATACCATTGAATTCCAAACCAGCATTTATCATCCCAGATATATTCATGATCCCATGCAGTACTTCCATTCAACTCAAAACCAACGCATCCTTCGCAATAACCATCATTTTCAGCATCGCCTAATGATGTTTCTATATCGAAAAAGTATGGGTTATTTGGATCAATATTCATGTAATCGCTGTAGGTGTCCCAGCCCCCATGATTATCGTCAACCCCTCGTCCGTAAAACCATGGAGGCGAAGGAACCGGAATTGCATCCGGAAGGTTTTCCGGAGCTACAGGGCCGGTTTGGGCAATACTTAATTCCTCGGTATTAATTGTAAGGGTATAATACCCCGTTTGTAATAATATCAGCGGGCTATCCATTCCGTTTTCTATCAATTGGTTGCCATTAACACCATATTTAAAATAGGCATCAGCAAATGACCTGGGGTTTTCCATAAACCTGATTTCGGTTCCTGCTTCGCCGCAATAATACACTACTGAATGCTCATGCTGCGTTCCTGTTGGGATCATCCTGATGGTTGTTCCAATAAAACCTTTATCAAGTTCCTCCTGTGTGGATAAATCAACAAGGAACATGTGGACGATTCCGGGGGTTCCCATGTTAAAGGCTACATCATGGAGTGACTCATTGTTGAAGTGATCAGCCGCCCGTACGTAATAGGCATAACTTTCATCATAAGGTTCGTCCAATACTTTCAGATAGGAGTATGTTTTTGGATCTTCAAATTCTATAATGGAATCATAAACTTCTAAAACCGGTATTTCAACCACCACATATTTCAGGCTGATGTCATCGGTCACATCAAAACTTATCGAAACATTATCTGGCGGAACCGTTGCATTGTTTCCGGGTGAAAGATTTGAAACCACCGGTGCTGCATAATCGCCATTCAGGTTAACACTTATAATGGATTCTGAACTGAGGTCTCCCAGATTGGTTACAGTAAGAAACAATTCATGAACCTTTGAGTCGTCAGCATCATCAGGAACATAAAAGTTAAATTCCATAGTATAACTGGTCAACACCTCACCGGGATAATATTCAGTAAGGCTAATGAGATTGTCTAAATCCCAATCAGGATATGTTAGCCTAAAGCTCTTAATACCTACCGGATCAGTAAGTTCCGCCCTTATAGTTAAGGTAACTCCTTTTGCGGCGCTGATTACATTGTCAACCTGGTATCCCTTATCATCTGAAATATAGCTAATGCCCGGTGGTTGCTCAGCAGTTATTTTGTCGTCCTTTTGGCACGAGGACCAAACTAGTAGTCCAAGCAGCATGCAAATCAATACTAGGTTTCTCATGGCTTCAGTCATTTGTTTTTAAAATGAGGCAAACCAGCCTGAACCAATTTGCCCCATTACGAAAAAAATCTACTTACTAATCACCCGATTAATTACTAATCAGAATTTTTTGATGGTATGAATTATCGCTTGTATTGACCTTGATGAAATAAATACCGGTGCTAAAATCAGAAACCGGAAGACTCATGGTCATCACTCCACCAGTGTTTGTTTGATACAAAACTTTGCCTGTAATGTCAGAAAGTATTACCTCAGCATTGTGGTGGTTTTTGAAAAGAGAAATAGTAATGTTGTCTTTTGCAGGATTGGGATAAGCCGTAAAAAGTAGGTCATTAGATTCTTCAATTCCGCTGGCATCTTCCTCACAGGTTTCATAAAAATATGCCGGCAATACTGTGTCTTCATCACCAACTGTAAACAAACGGTATCCATCGGTATCTGAACATTCAGCCGGAACAGCCTCCTCCACCCATTCATCATTGGTGCCGTAGGCATAATAATAAAGGATTTCAGTGCCAGGTTCAAAGTTTTGTTCTGTGGTATAAATGCCATCTCCATCATCATCAGTCATTTCAGGCCATTGTTCGCCTGGTGAATAATAAGTCCAAACAATATCACCTTCATTCATTTCCTGCATTGACATATTCACACGGAAAGTAATTTTTGTGAACTCAACCACTTCCAAACATTCTCCAAAAGGAATAACAGGTAATACCAGGGTTTCCATTGTTCCCTCAAACATGCGTTCGGGTGCGTCAGGTGATCCGAAATTACATCCTTCTGGTACACTCTCTTCGCCTTCCCAGTTATCTTCACCTCCATAAACAAAGGTGTATTTAAACATCTGGCCTTTGAAGGCCTGCCAGGTTTTTTCATAAACTGCATCTCCGGTACCAGTCATTTCTCCCCATGGCCATGGATCGGAAGGTATGTTTTTTATAACCATCCACATGCCATTGGTAGCAACAGAATCACCTTCGAGTTTGACATTAAAAGTAACATCCACTTTGTCCTGCAATACAGCAGCATTTCCGCTGAATGGAACAACTGGCACAGTGTATGCAGCATCCGGAACTATCAGAAACCGATACTCTGAATTGTTAAAGCTACTCTCTGGTGGTACCGTTTCCCCTGTGTTTTCACCAATCCAGTAATTAAAGTATAGCTGATATCCAGGCTCAACATCGACAAAAATGTTGTAAATCAAATCGGAATTATCATCCGTCATTTCGGCCCAATACCAATCATAATTTGGAATATAAATCCACACGCCTTCAGCAGGAGCTTCCGTCATTTGAACCTGGAAGTTGACCTCAACGGCCTGTGCAGAAAAAAACATCCCACACATAATAAATAACAGTACTAAGTAATTTTTTTTCATGGTAATAATTTTTGATTAGTAAATTAAATTTGATTAGTAGTTTACTTTTTACCTCACAAATGTACAAATACACTTAAAAAGTGATTATGAATTATCATTCAAATATTGTTACTTTTGAATCAAAATTAAATTGCTGTGCACATTAGTTTACCTAAACTGATTATCTTCATTTTGTTATCCTCGATAAATTTATCGGCCCAGGAAAACATGGAATTCGAAAAACTCAATAGTAACAATGGGCTTTCCTCAGAAGAGATCAGGGATGTGTTTCAGGACAGCAATGGATATTTATGGTTCCTCACCACCGAAGGATTAAATCGCTATGACGGATATGAAGTAACGATTTTAAAACCCGGTGCTGAGGGCCTGAATTTTTCGACAGCATCCTTTGAATGCATATGTGAAGACAGCCAGAACTGGCTTTGGCTAGGAACGACAAAGAAAGGATTGCTCATCTTCGATAAGAATACTCATGAAGTAGTCCGTTTTGAAGTCCTTAGCAAAGGCAAGTTGATCAATGATCTTCACATAAGATCTTTGCTGTCTGACAGCAAGAATAATATCTGGATCGGAACCGAATACGGACTTTACAGTTTCAATATTAATTCAAATGAATTCCGCTTTTTTAATCTTGGCGATTTGGAGATTAGTGATCCGGCCTGGTGTATTATCGAAGATATCATCGAAGATTCTAAGGGTAGGATCTGGGTTGCTACGTGGAATATGGGCCTGTTTATTTATGATCCGATTTCAGGGCAAATCAGCAATTTCAACCTTTTTGACGCCAGTTCAGCTACAACAAATGCCAACCGCATAAAATCGCTGTTCGAAGATAAGGACCAAAAAACTTGGATTGGAACCTGGGAGGATGGTTTGTACCGCACAAATTTTGTGGATGGAACCCTCGAAATCGAATCAACTTACTTGTATAACGACAACAACCAACAAACCATTAGCGGAGATATAGTATACACCATAAACCAGGACAACAACAATAATATGTGGATTGGAACACCCTATGGCCTTACAATTGTTGAGCATTCAGGTGGTTCAAGCCCACGATTTCATCGCTTTGCTTATGATACCCAAAACGAGAAAGGATTAAGCAACAATGAAGTTTGGAAAATTTATAAAGACCACTCCGGACTGATGTGGATCGGAACCCTGGAAGGTGGTGTAAATAAGGTACAACCCAATGGTAAAATTTTCGATGGCTATACCATTCCTCCCATCAGCACTCAAATTCAAAGCCAGACAGTAAAATCCTTTTGTTTTGATCCTTCCCGGAATTTGCTCGTTGGAGTAAAAAGCCTGGGATTCGGAATGTACGATCTAGTCGAACAAAAATATCATCACTATACTACACTTGAGGGCTACAACAATTTACCGGCCAACCTCAATTCAGTAAATTGTTCTTTGCTTGAAGACAACAGGTTTTTATGGCTGGGAACACGCTACAATGGATTAATCGTTTACGATTGTCTTAGTTCGGACTATTACCAGGCAAATGAATTTAATGATGCTTTTACCTATGAACCGGTAAATGTCCTGGTTCAGGGAAAAGATAATGTAATTTGGGTAGGCACAGAAGGAGGCTTGTTTTCTGTTCAACGATGCGATTCTACCACAGGATGTTTTTACATTAATAAAATCAACGGTTTGAGCGGAGACAACATTGTTTCCATTATGGAAGATAATAAAAAGCACCTGTGGGTTGGTACAGCAGAAAATGGGATAAATGAACTGTTGGTTCGTGAAAACCAAATAAAAAATCTAAATACATTCAGCACAGCAAGAAACAATATTCCAACTGATGGCATTCACTGTCTGTATAAGGATTCTGAAAATAATATTTGGGCGGGAAGTGCTGATAAAAGCCTTTTGTTATTTAATCAGAATTCTCAGATGTTTACCCAGCTTGAGATTTTTAAAAGTTCAAAAAGCGATGCTATTTTCAGTATAATTGAAGATAACGACAAAAGCCTTTGGCTCACAACTAACGATGGATTAACCCGCCTGATATTTCAAAACGACGAAATCGTAGCAGATAATTATACTGTTTCAGATGGATTACAGGGTAATATCTTTGTGCCACGATCTGCATTTTCTGACCAAAACAGAATTTTTGTGGGAGGTTATTATGGCTTCAACACCTTTAACCCTTCTGAAGTTAAGCCAAATAGTTTCACACCTCAGACTTCAATTACCGAAATCTTGATTAACAATGAACCCTTATATTATAATTTTGAAAAGGAGGAGGCTGTAGCGTTGAAGCACAATCAAAATAACCTGCTCATCCGGTTCTCGGCCATGTCGTATTTTAAGCCTGGCAAAAATATGTTTTCTTACAAGCTGGATGGTTATGACGCATCATGGCGATTTGTAGATGCCGGTCAAAGGCTAGCCCAATATGCAAACCTTAAAACAGGGGCTTATACTTTTAAAGTGAAATCAGCCAATAGCAGTGGTTTGTGGAACGAAACCCCACAGACAATAACCTTCAGGTTTTTGCCTGCACCCTGGTTTACCTGGTGGGCGTATATGGGATATGTCTGTGTTATTTCCTTATTACTGGTGATGGTGTATCGCTATTTACTTTCTTTCGAAAGGATTAAAAGAAAATTGGAAATCCAGGAAATTGAACATGCTAAAACAGAGAAGTTGAATCAATTCAAATTGAAATTTTTTACAAACATCTCTCACGAGCTACTTACTCCATTATCCATTATGCATTGCGCCCTTGAAATTATCAAAACCCGGTCGCGTAAAAACAAAGATGAAATTGGCATCCTTGATAGAAATGTTCATAAGCTCAACCGGCTTTTGCAGCAATTACTCGATTTCAGAAAAATAGAAACCGGCCACCTTAAACTTAGCATTCGTAAAGGAGATTTTCAATCATGTGTCGAGGGAGTGACCAACAACTTCCTGCCCCTGGCGAGAAAGAAAAACTTGAAATTGTTTTTTATTGAGGAAGGGACGGTAAATGATAGTTTTTTTGATCCTGATAAAATTGAAAAGATTCTTCACAATATCATTTCCAATGCCTTGAAATATACGCCAACCGGTGGATCTGTTCTGGTGAAATCTTCGCTGGTTAAAAACACAGATGAGCAATGGGCAGAATTGTCCATCAGCGACACCGGTGTGGGAATAGCAAAAGACAAACTCGAAAATATCTACAACCGGTTTTATCGGGCAGACCTGGAAAAAGGACAGACTGGCTTTGGAATTGGCCTGGCGGTTACACGCCGGTTAGTTGAAATCCATAAGGGAAAAATTGAGGTGGCAAGCGTGGTGAATAAAGGAACAACTTTTAAATTGCGCATCCCGCTTTCGGAGGAATTTTATAGCAAGGATGAAATAAGCCTGACTCAGCCCGAACCCACTTTTTTTGAAGAAGAGGAGGCTTCGGATGTGAAGATCATCGTGCAAAAAAAAGACGCAGCAAAAAGCAATACAAAACTAAAGTTGCTGTTGGTGGATGACAATCCTGATTTCAGAGTTGTGTTAAAAGCCTATTTTTCTGATCGATTCACAATCGACGAAGCTGAAGATGGAAGACAGGCCCTTAAGATAGCTATCCGGTCGTTTCCTGACATTATTGTTAGCGATGTGATGATGCCCAACATGAATGGCTACGACTTATGTACGGAACTAAAAAACAATGTCGATACGAAATTTATCCCTGTAATATTACTTACAGCAAAAACCGCCACCGAAGAACAATCCAAAGGTTATAAAGTGGGAGCTGATTCATACATTACCAAGCCTGTAAGTTTTCAATTGCTCGAATCACGCATCAATGCTCTGCTTTTGAAACGCCACGAATATATGCCTTTCGAAAAGGTACAGATCGTCCCGCAGCCAAGGTTTCCAAAACTCACTTCAGAAGAGCTCATATCAAATGTTGAAGCGTTTATTCATCAGCATTTATCCGATCCTGAGTTGTCAGTTAGCGATCTGTGCGACCACCTGGGCATGAGTAAGTCGATGGTTTACCGGAAAGTAAAACAAGCCTCAAACCTATCACCCATCGAATTGATTAAAAAAATTCGAATTAACAGCGCAGCCAGCCTACTGAAAAATGGCCTGATGAATATCTCGGAAGTGGCCTACACAACAGGATTTTCTGATCAAAGTTATTTTACACTGTGTTTTAAAAAGAGTTTCGGGCAAACTCCGAGTGAGTATATGGTAGGAAATAAGAATTGAGTGGGTGGTTACTTTAAGCCTGTGTCATGGAACATTGAACACAGTATTTAAAAATTGTCTAAAGTACTGTCCGTAATAGCACCATTCCTGTCCGCAGGTGTACAAACCTTATTGGTTTGCAAGGTTTCAAATTAAACACCCCCAAATCATTCCAACCTCAAAACCCCACCAACAACAAGCCTAAACCTTCCAACCGTTAAATCTGGCAAAACAATAAACCAGGCCTGCACGATTTTTGCCTTTAAGGATTTCATTTGCAATAAAATCCAGTAAACATGGTAAAGGAAATTATACAATCTGAAATAAATCATGCATCTCTCTGGTTAAAAGTGCTGGCATTCGTGTTTCCTTTGTTTGTAATGTACGGCCCTGTGAATGATGAATTAGATAACGCTGCCAACCAACAACTTTGGGGATACATACTTGCCGGGCTGATTACAGAAGTTGCCATACTCATGGCTGTGGCATTTTTATTATAAGATGAATTTAATGATACACAGGCCTCAAATAAATAATTCAAAAGAAACATCGGGAAAATTTTTCCATTTTTCCAACTTTCCAATTTTCCTTTTATTTATTGTTTAACCAAATTCTTCGATCTATGAAACTCAAACAACTCTTCATGCTTACTGCCCTGTTATTAGGCGTTTACCCGATTACCGCACAAAACTACACTGAACGACCTCCTGTTGATGAAAATGGCAATCCAGACTATTTTGCAGCCAATGAATTTGTACAGGAATTCAGAAAAACCAATCCCGATGAGCCACTCAAATGGGAAAAACAATTCCTGAGGGCTGAACATTTTCTTGTAGGAAGAATGGATGAAACCGGACGTTTCCCGGTTGAAACTTATTGGGAAGAGGCACTCAAAACCATCGAAGCAAGAAAGCTAAAAATCAGCAATCGCAGTCAATGGGAGCCGCTTGGCCCTTTTAATTCCACTGTGGGCATTGTCAGTGGACAGACAGGTGGATCGGGAAGGTTAGATTGTGTTGAATTTCACCCCACCGATCCCGACATAATTTATGTTGGTGCTCCAACCGGTGGATTATGGAAAACCGAAGACGGTTGCCAGACCTGGGCCACACTTACCGACAACCTTCCAACCATGGGAATCAGCGACGTGGACCTTCACCCGGCAAATCCTGAAACTATTTTTATCTGCACCGGTACACGCGACACCTGGTGGGAAACATTCAGCGTGGGCATACTCCGCTCGGACGATGGTGGACAGAACTGGAACGAAACCGGGCTGAGTTACTCCATCAATCAGTCAAGGTTTGTCCATGAGCTATTTATCCATCCAGATAATCCGCAGGTTATGGTTGCAGCTACCAGCCAGGGAATCTACCGGAGCATCGATGGTGGTAATGAATGGGATGTGGTGAGGTACGGCAATTTTATGGATTTGCAAGTCAAGCCTGGAAACAATGATGTGATCTACGCTACAACATTTACTTTCCAGAATGGTGGTTCTTCGATTTTTAAATCCATTGATGCAGGCCTTAGTTTTGAGGAGCTTGGGAATACCGGAATTGAAGCCTCAGATGTTAACCGAATTACAATTGGTGTTACGCCGGCAAATCCTGAGGTAGTTTATGCCTTGTGTAGCGATGTTTCCGATATGGGTTTCTACGGACTATTTCGTTCAAACAACGCTGGCAATACCTGGTACAAAACTGAAAACGTCGACAATAAAAACCTTTTGGGCTGGGCACCCAATGGCCTGGATGTGGGTGGACAGGGATACTTCACCCTTTCGCTGGCAATTTCACCCGGAAATCCGGATGAAGTATTTGTGGGGGGCGTCAACATCTGGAAAACAATTGATGGTGGCTATAGCTGGGAGTTAAATGCACAGTACTATGGCAGTGGAGCAACCTACGCTCATGCTGACGTTCATCTGTTAACCTACAACCCATTGAGTGGTGTGCTTTACAATGCCAATGATGGTGGATTATATAAACACCTTATGGCTGAGGATGATTGGGTAAATTTGAGCGACGGTTTGGAAATCATGCAATTCTACAAGGTGGGTGCCTTTAGTCAGGATGAATACCGCCTTTTGGGCAGCCCGCAGGATAACGGTACCGTTTTATTTGAACAGGATCAGCATTTTGAAATACTCCTTGCGGAGGCATGCGATAACTTTTTTGACCACAATGACCCACAAATTTTTTATTGTGGCGGATATGCAGCCGGGCTCAGGCGCTCCACCAACGGTGGGTACAGCACTTACTCGGTACATCCACCCGGAGAAACGAAACTCATATTTAATCCTCCATTTATAATCCACCCCACAGAAACCGAAATCCTTTTCTGTGCCTTTACTGATGCCTGGCGAAGTGATAACAGTGGCAGCATTTGGACCAATATTACCAACAACCTTACAGGAGGGGCTTTTCTAAAATCCATGGAAGTGGCCCCTTCGAATCCCGATTATATTTATGCTGCAACATATTCACAGATTTGGAAGACTGATGACGGTGGTACCACCTGGAAGAACATCAAGTCGGGTTTGCCCTCGGTTGCCGCTATTATAGATATTGCCATTTCAACAGAAAATCCAGAACACATTTGGGTTACCTTTTCCGGGTTTGTTTCAGGGTATAAGGTGTTCCATAGCTCTGATGCCGGTGAAAGCTGGGAAAATATTTCATTGAACCTCCCCAACCTACCGGTAAATTGTATCACCTATGAACCCGATTCGGATGATGCGATATATGTAGGAACAGACGTGGGCATCTATTACAAAAACAACAGTTTTGAAGAGTGGATGGACTACAGTGAAGGCCTGCCCAATGTAATGATTGATGAGTTGGAGGTGCATATCCAATCGGGTAAAATTCTTGCCGCTACTTTTGGGCGTGGTATGTGGGAAAACTGGCTGGTTGATCCAATGTATGTTGGTGTGGATGAGGAGAGGGAGTCCCTGTTTAAAATATATCCTAATCCGGCAAGCAGTAATCTCACCATTGAAGTGCCTGGTATAGATGCAGAAAAAATTTCATGTTCAATTTTTAATTCGCAAGGGCAATTGGTCGGCAGACAAATTTTAACACGTAACACCGATATAAAAGGGTTTAATTGGATTGTTTCAGGTTTTCCAAAAGGACTATATACAGTTTTAGTATCCGGGAAAAATATTGAACTTAGTGAAAAAGTAATGATATACTAGAATGACTTTGATCAGAAAAATATGGCCTGTGGTGAGGTTGCTTGTTTTCCTTGCTGCAGGTCTATTCTGTACTGTTTTCATTGATCCTGATGATATAGGAACACTTAAAAACTACCTTGGGTACATATTATTGACCTTTGCGGTTTTTGATGTGTTTATAATCATTATTATTCCTTTTTTCAAAAAACCTGGTTCGGGGAGGGTATTGTGATTCAATATTTTGGTTATCCACAGATTAACAATTGATAATTCTATTTCCTTTTTCAGGTTGTTTGCACTTCTAGAACCAGATAATAAAGCAAATTAAATCGGTTTTTGCCAGACAAATCTTTCGTCATAATGATGCGTAAGTCGGTATAAATTAGCCCTATCCTTACATTTTCAAACAAACCCGGTTTTTCCCCTTCTAATTTAATCATTCCTTTGTGGTATAAAATGAATTAGAATATTTTTGCTGTTACTTTTATAACAGTGGTTTTTGCTAACTAATCAATACCCGGACGAAAATGTATAAAATCAACTCACATCCAATACTCGAAGTACCCAAGGTTGAAAAAGTAAAATTTAACTTTAACGGCAAAGCTGTTGAAGGTGAAAAAGGTTTCACCATTGCTGCTGCTCTTCACCAGGCAGGATTTCCGGTACACAGCCACAGTTTACGAAACCGTAACCGCTCGCTGGAATGCGGGATTGGAAAATGTGGTGCCTGCGAAATGCTTGTTGATGGAAGGATTAAAAGGATATGTATCACCAAGGTTGATGGTGTTGGTGAGATCAGTGAAATCCCCAAGGATTACACCCCTGTCCGGGAGCAAATTACACCGGGTGAGGCAATCAAGGTTTTCAAAACCCAGGTGGCAATAGTCGGTGCTGGTCCGGCTGGATTGGCCTGTCGCGAGGAGTTGAACAAACATGGAGTTCACAACATCGCTATCGATAACAATGATAAAATTGGTGGACAATTCCTGATGCAAACACACCAGTTTTTCTTTTTTGAGAAGGAAAAGAAATTCGGTGGAATGCGTGGGTTTGATATCGCCCAAACCCTTGCCGGGGAAGACCATACCGGTATTTTTCTCGATTCTTCAGTATGGGATATTCTGGAAGGAAAACGCCTGGCAGTAAAAAATATAAGCACCGAAGAAATCTATTACATCGATGCTGAATTTTTGGTAGTAGCTTCAGGAGCAGTTCCATTTATGCCGACTTTCGAAAATGATGATCTTCCTGGTGTTTTCACAGCTGCAGTTGTTCAAAAAATGATGAACAACGAGTTGACTCTGCTGGGTAAGAATGTATTGACAGTCGGAGCTGGAAATATCGGCTACCTTACTTCGTATCAATTGATGCAGGGTGGTGCCAATGTAAAAGCCATTGTTGAAGCACAGGGAATGGAAGGTGGTTTTCCGGTACAGGCCAATAGGGTGAGGCGCCTTGGTATTCCAATAATGACTTCAAAGATTTTGCTCAAAGCCATTCCTAATAAAGACAACACAGGCATAGTAGGCGCAGTGGTTGCCGATTGCGAAAACTTTAAACCCATTCCCGGGACAGAACAAGTAATTGATGGTATTGATGCTATAAATATTTGCACCGGCCTTGTTGCTGATGATCAACTGCTGATTAAAGGCAAAGAGTTATTTGGAAGGAATGTTTACGGTGCAGGCGATGCCATCCGCATTGGTGAGGGAACCAGTGCAGTACTTAGAGGCCAGCAGGTGGCATTTGAGATACTGGAAGACCTTGGTGCGCATTACAATTATGATGATTATCTTGCAGTATCCAAAGAATATATCGATTCGCAGCAACATCCCACAAGAGTTATCGAAGACGCATACAAGCCGACTAAGGAGCGGATGGTTGAAAAACCTTTCGTGCTTATTGATTGCCTTTATGGATTTGCTTGTAATCCATGCGAGTTTTCATGCCCTCATGGTGCAATTACAAAAACTTCAACCAGTACTGTACCACAACTTGATTTCGATAAATGTATCGGCTGTATGAAATGTGTTTACCAATGTCCCGGGTTGGCAATTTTTGGATACAACCTTAAAAAGGACTGGCTCTTTCTTCCAATTGAATATGCAGCTGATGAAAAGGCTGAAGTATTCCTGGTGGATAACGATGGAAAAAAAGTGGGAGAAGGAATCATTGAGAAAATCCTGAAGAAGCCTAATAAAACAAATGTAGCCAGGGTAAAGTCATTGGATGTTCATGGCGAGTCACTGATGAATGTCAGGGGATTCATAGTTAAAGATAGTTATCCTGAAAAGGTTGAATTGAAACCCAACCAAAACGAAATAAATGCCGAAACTTATGTTTGTCATTGCGACGACGTAAAGTTAGATGAGATCATGGATGTGGTGGGTGAACGCAAGTTTATTTCGGTGGATGAGGTGAAGCACACCACCCGCCTGGGAATGGGAGCCTGCCGCGGAAAACGTTGCATCAAACGTCTGAAGCAAACCCTTGCTGGCACCGGAATTTCTATTGTTGGCGAACCAACTCCACGAGGGCCACTTTCGAACCAGGTTTCGATGGGTGAGCTTTACCCGAAGCAGGTACACGAAAAAATCATCACCCACATCGGTGGGTCGGGACCCAAACGGATCCAGGTGAAATCGCTGGTTGCAGGTGGTGGAATTGGCGGCAGTGCACTATTCCGTTACCTTGCTGAAGAAGGTATGGAACCTGTTCTGATTAATTACGGACGTGGCGCATCATGGCGCAATATTGCCGGTGGACGGCCAAACTTCAGCCTGCCTGAACTCTCAGACATTGCAGGTAAAAACCTAGATATCTTCAGAGAACTGCAGGAAATAAATAATATCGACTTCAGGCCTATCGATTATGTAACTTTTGCACACGATGATGCAATGTACAAAGCCCTGGAAGCTTCCATGGCATGGTCGGATGCCGAGATGATTGAGCCAAAAGATTTCAGAAATAGGATAACTCCGTTTTTCAATCCAAACCTTAAAACTTACCAATCAGCATTGATTACGCACAATTGCTGGCAGGCCACTCCCGGAAAAGTTGTTGACGTGATCCGTCAGCTGGGAATTGACAAAGGTGGTGTTTCGCAGGAAGATTGTGAATTGATTGATGTACAAAAGGAAAATGGAAAATATCTTGTCCTGGTTAAAACCCATGATAAAGAATATATCGAATACGAAACCGAATGTTTCATCAATGCTCTCGGCCCCCAGGGCGATAAGTTTGCCAAAAAACTGGGTTACGAAACAGGTATTTACTCTGTGAAACACCAGGCTTTTATTACCCGCCGACTTCCATTTATGGGCAAGGACGGTATTCCATTGCCAATGATGATCGACCGCAGGAAATACAAAGGCTTTTCGGCTGTTTACGGGCAACAACTTGCCGAAACCGGCCAGATCATTGGTTGTGCCTCTCCAGCCATCGACCCAATGGAAACTGATAAAAATCTTAAGATCAATTCGAGGGATTTCCTGGAGATTGTTTCAGAAATATTTGTGGACTGGCTACCAGAATTGTCATCAGTTGGTTTCCAGGCCATATGGGCAGGTTATTATGTTGAACCACGCATGATCGTCGATCCAGATGCAGGCTTATTTATCGGCCTCCGTGGACAAGGGTTCATGCTGGGACAATACCTTGCCAAGCTTTATGTAGATAGTTTGATGGGAAAAGAAGTTCCTGAATATTTCGACAGGCTCACATTAAAAGGTGATGGCTTGCTTGAAAAAGCATTCAAGTAAAAAGAAAAAACCTAACAGGTTTTTGAAACCTGTTAGGTTTAACTCTTAACAATAAATTATTCTTTCAATCCCCGTTTTTCCGATTCTTAAAAATCTACCTGGAAACGCATTTCAAAAATATTGATATTTCCGGCACCTTTCAATTCTGCCAGCACATAGTTTAACATGATACGTGTTGCCGGGTTGAGATACCAGTTCACACCAGCCGTGATGTTGGCCAACTCACCCCCATTAACATCTGTATCTTCCAAATCAATATCAGAATATCTTAAAGCCACCTCAAAGGCTCCGGCACCACCATCTTTACCAAAATTCTTTTTTGGTTTTACACGGTCAAATGCAGCCATGGAAGTTTTATACTTCCTGTGTTCTCCGGTGATGAAAAAACTGACATAACCATAGAAGGCCGAAAAATTGTAATTCGATTTTTGTAATTCAGAATCCGGCGATGTTGACACATTGGTGCCTATATATTCACTTTGAATAGAAAATGGCCCGTAAACAAGCGCAACTTCTCCGCCAAAAACGTTGGCTGCTTTGGCTTTGTCAATTTCGGCAAGTACGATGGGGTCAATCAAATGACTTTCGGGGCGTGACTTCAGTTTGTATTTAGAATTATCCTGGTATTGGTATGAATAGGACGCTCCGATGTGTAAGACCTTATATTTGCCTTCTGTATCGTAAAGAGGCAAGCCACTTAATCTTCCTGTAAGGTGATATTTATTGCCTGTGTAGGCTCCAAAATTATCGGCAGGTACAAAATAACCGGCGGCCCACATTAAGCGTTTATTCAATTCTGTGTTGAATAGCATAATACCGGTATTTCTTTCCGGTGCCAATGGATTTGTTAAACCCCGTTCCATCAGAGTAAGATACTTGGAACTTGTAATGGTTTCAAGCCCTAAGGGTTCCTTAAAGTGACCCACCTGAACATTTCCGATAACCGATATTTTTGTTATGGCAATGTAAGCGTCTTTCAAATTCGCCTCCCCGCCGGCAAAATCAAACTGAAGTTTGTATTTAATGTTTCCGTAAATCTGGCCTGCACTATACAATCTTACACGCCTGATTTCAACACCAGCCCCACCATCAACTATTGTATCAATAACTCCATTACTTTCAGGGTTAGCGGAAATTCCGTCCAGCATAAACCGGCCACCAATTTTAAGTTTGTAATCTTTTTCTTTATTTTCAAGTTTTAATCCGTTGTCCCATTTCACTTCACCCCAATCGCTTTGTGCACTCATCAGTAGGGATGAGAATAAAAAACAAACCAGTAAATACCTCTTTTTCATATTTTTAGCTTCTGTTATTTCGTTAAGGGGCGAAAATATAAAATTCCAATTCATCTTTAATCAAAAAAACCGCAAAAATCCAATTCTTAACTTTTGCTTAACATAAACTTAATTTTTTCTTAATGCTATAACATTGATTATCATGGATTCATTTAAATATTTTTGCTGCCAATTAATCAAAACTAACTTATGGAAACAATTTATCTTATTATTGTTATAGTATTGGTTCTACTTGCAGTTTCTGACCTGGTGGTTGGTGTAAGCAATGATGCAGTAAACTTTTTAAACTCTGCAATTGGTTCTAAAGTAGCGCCACTAAAAGTCATTATGATCATTGCAGCCCTTGGAATTATTGTCGGGGCAACGTTTTCAAGTGGAATGATGGAGGTGGCAAGGAAAGGTATTTTTCACCCGCAACACTTCTACTTCTCCGAAATTATGGTCATTTTCCTAGCCGTAATGATCACCGATGTGATCCTGCTCGACACCTTCAATACTTACGGAATGCCTACATCTACAACGGTTTCGATTGTATTTGAACTCTTGGGTGCCGCTGTCGCAGTTTCAGTATTAAAAATTTACACCGATCCTAATGCCCTCGACATAAGTGAATACATAAACTCTGGTAAAGCGCTTGCCATTATTTCGGGAATACTTCTTTCGGTGGTGATTGCATTTACAGTAGGTGCCATCGTACAATACATTGCCAGGCTACTATTCTCATTCAATTACAAACGTAACTTAAAATATTTTGGGGCAATCTGGGGTGGTATTGCCATCACAGCCATTACCTACTTTATATTAATTAAAGGCGCAAAAGGGACCTCCTTCATGTCAGCCGAAACCAAAGATTTTATCAAGCATAATTCGATGACAATTATTGGGATAAGTTTCGTGGGATGGACAGTATTGCTTCAATTGATCTCAATGATTACGAAATTGAACATTCTTAAGTTTATTGTATTTATCGGAACGTTTGCCCTTGCAATGGCATTTGCCGGCAACGATCTCGTGAATTTCATTGGTGTTCCATTGGCCGGGTACGAATCATATATTTCCTTTATTGCAAATCCAGGTGCTGAACCCGATGCCTTTTTAATGTCGGATCTCACCGGGAAAGTTCAAACGCCAACCCTCTTTTTATTGATTGCAGGTTTAATAATGGTAGTAACCCTGTGGACTTCGAAGAAAGCCAGATCGGTTACCAAAACCGAGATAAACCTTTCACGGCAGGATGCCGGATATGAACGCTTTGGATCCTCGGCGCTTTCAAGGTCTTTGGTGCGTGGGGTAAATAATTTTGCAAGTGGTATTAATAGAATGTTACCCCTGGCAATCCAAAACAAAATTGAAAAGCAATTTAATCAGGATGAATACCAAAAACAGCAAAAAGCCCTTGGCGCTAAAGCTCCCTATTTTGATATGATCAGGGCTTCGGTAAACCTTGTGGTTGCAAGTATTTTGATCTCATTCGCCACATCCTTAAAACTTCCATTGTCGACCACCTATGTTACATTTATGGTTGCTATGGGAACTTCGCTGAGTGATAAGGCCTGGGGTCGCGAGAGTGCCGTTTACAGGATTACAGGTGTCGTTTCGGTAATCGGAGGGTGGTTCTTTACTGCTTTTTCAGCCTTTACTGTTGCTTTCCTTGTTGCCATGGCAATAAAATTTGGTGGTTTCGTGGCCATTGTTATTCTTATTGCACTTGCCGTATTCTTTGTTTACCGGACCCATATTATTCACAAAAGAAGATCAAAAGAAAGTGAAGCTGATGAAGCGGCAGATTCAGATGAAGTAATAACCGGGGAGAAATTCGCTGCTAAATGTTCAAATAGCATCGTGAAGGTATTAACTAAAACATCTGATATTTTAAATACTTCCGTTATTGGTCTTTCACAGGAAGACTTGAAACAATTGAGGAAAACCCAACATGATATTGAGAAGATTAATAAAAATACAAAATCACTTAAGGACAAAATAAGCGACACCATCTCACACCTTGAAGAGAGTGTTGTGGAGACAGGTCAATACTATGTACAAAGTATGGACTACCTTAGGGAAATAGCACATAGTGTTTCTTTTATTCATCGGCCGGTTCTCGACCACGTGGACAATAACCACAAGGCCTTGTTACAAATCCAGATTGATGAGTTAACTAATCTTGTAAAAATGATCAGGGTATTTACAAATCGCATCATCCAATTAATAAAAAATAAGGGATTTGCCCAGCTGGATGGACTAATTGAAGAACAACAGGAAATACTGAAGTTTATTGATTCCAGCAGGAAAAAACAAGTGAAACGAATTAAAGCCAATGAAGTGGGAACGAGAAATAGTATGTTATTCCTGGGTCTGCTTTCAGAATATAAAAACCTGATGCTTCAGCTGGTTAACCTGGTAAAATCATATCGCGATTTCAGCAGGTCTATTGATGGCCAATAAGAGGAGATTTACTATTAACATGCGCAGAATGTTTTCAAAAGAAATATTCTGCGCAAGTTTATTTCATTCTAAGCTTTCGAGATTGTACTGAAAGGAAGCTTTTTTAAATCTTCTCCATTACTTAACCGTGGTATTTAATTATTACAACAGCACATCCATCTCCTCGGGAGGGATAGCCCAAACAGCTTTGTAGCCTTTTATCACAATGGGTCGTTTGATCAGTTTTGGGTTCTCAACCATGATTTTTACCCATTCATCATCAGTAAAATTTTTGCCCTTAAATTTGGCTTTATAATCTGCTTCCTGTGTCCTGATCAGGTCGTGGGGTTTTTTATTGAGTTTCATCAATAAATCCTGTAGTTCAGCTTCAGAAATGCCATCTTTAAGATAATTCTTAATTTCCGGAGATATCCCTTTCTCTTCGAGGTGCTTAAGGCCTGCTCTTGATTTTGAGCACCTGGGGTTGTGATAAATGGTGACCATGTTTAGGAAATTTTAAAATTTGAGTGTATATTTACGAAGAATTTGACCCGAATGTTTTCGGGATCAGGCAAATTTACACAATCGACAATTCAAATCAAGTAATTGTTTCATAAATCATCAGCGATGAATTTTAATGATTTTAAAAACTCCCTGGCTCTTGAAACCCCTCCACCGGGCCTTGAAAAAGAACTTGAAGCCTTGTGGTATGATGCCAAAGGCGATTGGAGCAAGGCCCACAACACCGTCCAAACCATGGGCAACTCCAGTGCGGCATGGGTTCATGCCTACCTTCACCGTGAAGAAGGTGATCTTATGAATGCTTCATTTTGGTATGCTTCGGCTGCACGCAAAATGCCGGACCATAGCCTGGAAGCAGAGTGGGAAGACATTGTGGTAAAGTTGCTTGAAATAGAATTCCTAAATGCACCCTAAGCCGGAATTTATTTATTTAATGAAAGATCATGAACAAGGAATTTTCCATCAGGAATTATAAAGATTTTGAGGCCGGTGAAATATTTGCCATAGTAAGACATATTTATCTCACTTCACCATTTATGAGCGATAATTTCGACCGTAAGTTTCCAACGATTGCTCACTTTAGTAATTATTATTCAAACATCCTCGAAATCAACGGATCGTTCTTACTTGTGGCCATTTACCAGAATAAGCCTGTCGGGTATCTGGTAATGAAAACAAATCCTGCAGAAAAGCTCAAACATACAGCTACATTAAACATGGGTGTGGTTGAAAATTTCAGGGGAATTGGTGTGGGAAAGCACCTCGTATATGAAGCATTAGACAAGGCACAAAATGAAGGTTTTATTGAAATCGTTTATTTAATGGTCAGGGCCGATCACATCAGTGCCATTCAATTGTATGAAAATACTGGTTTTGATACCTTAGCAACACTTGACAATGACACAAAAATTGATTCTGAATATTTCGATGGTGTTTTGATGCGGAAGTTTATTTAATGATTTCCTGTTAATTAAATTCTGATTTTATGTTTAAAAAAGCAATTGTAAGGAGACCTGGAAAATCGGTAATTGATGGAATTTCTACAGCAGGTTTGGGTCCTGTGGATTATGATAAAATGTGCCAACAACACAATGCGTATCTTACAGCATTAAAACAATGCGGTCTCGAATTAATCATCCTGAATGCCGATGAAAGCTTTCCTGATTCGGTTTTTATGGAAGATGTTGCTTTGCTAACTCCAAAATGTGCCATAATTACAAGGCCTGGTGCAAGCAGCAGAAGAGAAGAGATAAATAGTATGAGAATGGTTCTGGAGCCTTATTTTGAAATCATCGAACAGATAAAACCGGATGGTACCCTTGAGGCCGGGGACGTGATGATGGCAGGGGATCATTATTATGTTGGTTTATCAGAGCGAACAAATGAAGATGGGGCCAGGCAACTTATCGCTATGCTTCAACAACATGGTTTGTCTGCTTCTAAAGTTATCCTCGAAGATATGCTACACCTGAAAACAGGGGTTTCGTTTATTGAAAATAATACGGTAGTACTGGCTGGTACGTTGAAAACAAATAACTCCTTTTCAGCCTATAAAAAAATATTGGTTGATGATGATGAAATGTATGCTGCCAATTGTGTATGGATTAATGGAAAAGTCTTGCTCCCTGCCGGATATTCCAAAATTAAACAATCCATCGAAAAGAAAGGCTTTTCGGTTATAGAACTTGAAATGTCGGAATTCCAAAAACTGGATGGAGGATTGAGCTGTCTTTCATTGAGATTTTAAAATCTTTTTGCGGATCCTTTTGTAGGTCTCCCTTTTTCATCTTTTCACGTCTATACCAGCTCCTGCTTTTTCAGCCATTCAAGTATCTCCTCCGCCAGGCCAAACATCAAATCAATTTCATTAGGATTAAATATTGCTACCCCATTTACACTTATCGCCAGAACATGACTGCCAGGTTTTTCACCAGGTTTAATCTCATAGAATTCTTCCGACAATCTTATTTGTGTCTTGGGGTAAATATCAAACAAACCACAAATTGCTTTAATGATAGATGGCTCAATTAACATCATTTTCGCCTGATTATTATTATTGGATTTTACCAGTAAATCAACTCCCGAGAACTCATTTCTTAATAAAAATAAATTCCTGTAAAAGATGGAGGTGAAACGGTGGTAAATCTTGCGCCGCTGCAAATAAAAATTTGTGTTTCGTTTTAAATTCAAGGGGACAAAAACACCAGAGAAAAGCTGGTTCTGTTTAAAATGGGCAATCCTGTAATTCAATTCATAGTCATGACGGGCATCCTTAATTACAATCGCTTTCGGAGAAACCTCCACTGCAGGAACCGGGTAGCAAATCAGCTGATATTGTCGCTGCTTCGCATAAAATTTAAGTTCATTGATTTTTTCGGAACTAAAAATTCTTGTTTTACCTTTGCTTTCGGCTTCAAGGGCATTTTTTAAAATCGTTCGCTGATGGCAACTATTATACACGGCTAAAACAGGCCATGCAATTCGGCATTGATCCTATCGATAACATAACCTAAATCCTCAGGATTTGTGGTAAAATCCATTTTATCCACATTCACTATCAGTTTTTTACCAATAGTATAACCTTCTATCCAGGTTTCATAACGCTCGTTCAAACTTTTTAAATAATCAAGCCTGATAGATTCTTCGTAATCTCTTCCGCGTTTTTGAATTTGATTTACCAGGGTGGGCACATTTGCCCTGAGATAAACCAGCAGGTCGGGGGGTTGTATAAAGCTGCTCATCAATTCAAAAAGTGCCCTGTAATTGTCAAAGTCACGTGTGGTCATCAGGTTCATCTCGTGCAGGTTGGGGGCAAAAATGTTGGCATCTTCATAAATGGTGCGATCCTGTATAACTTTTTTTCCGCTTTCCCTGATCTTGATGATTTGTCTGAAGCGACTGTTCAGAAAATAAATTTGCAGGTTGAACGACCATCTGCGCATATCTTCATAAAAACTGTTCAAATAAGGGTTATCATCTACGGATTCGTAATGTGGCTCCCAAGTGAAGTGTTTGGCGAGAAGTGAAGTGAGGGTTGTTTTCCCTGATCCGATATTACCGGCTATTGCTACATGCATAATAAAAACGCTTTGAAATATTAATTGCAAATCCTGGATAAAAATACGAAAGAAATTGGAGTGGGCTTGCCGAAATGGCACGAATCGGGCAAGTATTTATCAACAATTTCGATGCTATACTCCCAACTTTTTTGATACCAGCTAAGTACAAAAAGCAGGATGGGTTTATGGTTAATCATTTTGCATCACCATCATGCATATCGAGCAACACAAAATATAAATCTCTATTTGTTACCGTCGATCATATTCAAAATTTCATCCACATACTTCCTGTCGTTGGATAACCTGGGAACTTTATGCTGGCCGCCTAATTTGTCGTGCTTTTTAAACCAATTGTAAAAAGTTTGCTGGGGTACTTTCCTGACCATGGGCTCACGTAAAACCATGTTCTTGTATCGTTTGGCCTCATAGTCTGAATTGAGTGACTTCAGTGCATTGTCAAAACTATCAATAAAAAAATCCAGGTTCTCCGGAGGGGTGTCAAATTCAATCAGCCACTCGTGGGCTGCGTTCTCATTGTTATTAAAGTATACAGGGGCTGCAGTATATTCGGTAATGATAGCAGCGCATTTCTCGCATGCAATTCCTAATGCTTTTTCAGCATTTTCAATTATAATTTCTTCGCCAAATGCGTTGATGAAGTTTTTGGTGCGGCCGGTTATCTGTATACGGTAAGGTTTGGTTGAAGTAAATTTAACGGTGTCACCAATCAGGTATCTCCATAAACCACCATTGGTCGAAATCACCACCGCATAATTTCTATCGGTTTCCACATCTTCGAGGCTCACAGTTTCAGGATATTCCTTATCCAACTCCTCCATGGGTAAAAACTCGTAAAAGATACCATAATCCAGCATCAATAACATATCATTATGGTCGGTTCGGTCCTGTATTCCGAAAAAGCCTTCGGATGCATTGTATGTTTCCACATAACTCACATCATCAGACTGTATCAATCTTTTAAACTGCTCACGATAAGGATTAAAGTTTACGCCACCATGAAAAAATGCCTCCAGGTTCGGCCACACCTCAATCAGGTTTCTTTTACCGGTAATTTCAAGAATCCTTTTGATCAACACCAGTGTCCATGAGGGTACGCCCGAAATACTTGTTACGTTATGTTCGGCAGTTACCCTGGCCATTTTTTCGATCTTGCTTTCCCACTCATCCATCAGAGCAATGGTTTGGCGGGGCGTTTTTTTCAATTGCACCCAGAGGGGAAGGTTTTGAATAAGGATGGCAGACAAATCTCCGGAATAATAGGATTCGTTGTTCACTTCGGTGATGCTACTGCTGCCCCCCATCGCCAGACCTCTCCCACCAAAAATGTTGGATTCAGGATGGTTGTGAAAATAAATGGACAACATATCTTTACCTCCCTTAAAATGACACTCTTCAAAAGCTTCACTGCTTACCGGGATAAACTTACTTTTATCGCCCGTGGTGCCCGAGGATTTGGCAAACCATTTAATATCAGTATTCCAAAGCAGGTTTTGTTCACCCTTTCTCACTCGATCGATGTAGGGCTTTAGTTTGTTGTAATCACTGATGGGAACCCGCTCCTTAAATTGCTGTAAGTTGGTGATGGAAGCATAATCATATTTCCTTCCCCATTCGGTATCATTGGCTGCACCAATCAACTTTTTAAACCACTCCATCTGCACATCATGCGGGTACTTGATGAATAAGTCAATCTGATGAATTCTTTTTTTCATCAACCAGGAAAGAAGTGAACTCAGGATGGGCATGGATACGGTTATTTATGTTTTGGGATTATTATTTTGTTTTCAAAACTACAATTAATCGTTGTCATGTATTAACTGAAATGAAGGATTTAATAAAAATTAGCTTCTCTGGTGGATTAAGTAACTTGTGATATAACGAATCAATAATTAAAGATACCTTTAGCCGCAGGTTGAATGATCGAATAAAACCTATCAACCATGCAACATGCATGCATTTAATCATTCATGCTCTCCATCATTTCTCAAGAGTAACTACCTTTGCTTTTAATATTAAAAGTTATGGTTGTTTTTCCAAACGCAAAAATCAATTTGGGATTATCTGTCACCCAAAAAAGAACCGACGGATTTCATGACATCGAAACAATAATGTATCCAATTCCACTAAAGGATGCCCTTGAATTGGTTCTTGCACCAGATGGTATATTTGAGTTTTCAGTTTCTGGCCTGGAAATTCCGGGTAATAAACAATCAAATCTTTGTTTCAGGGCATGGGAATTATTACAGCACAAGTTCAAACTTCCGGCCATCAAAATGCATTTACGTAAAGTTATACCATTGGGAGCCGGTCTGGGTGGTGGTAGCACCGATGGAGCTTTTATGATCAAACTGATAGATCACGTTTTTCAATTGAATTTACCTGCTGAAAAAATGGATAATTATGCCCGTCAATTGGGAAGCGATTGTCCCTTTTTTATCAACAATAACCCTGCATTTGCTTCCGGAAGAGGGGACAAATTAAGGCCAGTAGAATTTGATCTCTCCGGCTATTTCCTGGTTTTGGTAAAGCCGAATGTTCATGTTATTACAGCTGAGGCCTATGCCGGAATAAAACCAGAATTGCCGGAAATTTCTATAGCTAACATCATTCAACAACCGGTTGATGAATGGAAAGATAAGTTGAAGAACGATTTCGAAAAAAATCTTTTCCAAACCCATCCCGAACTATTAAAAATTAAAGATCACTTGTACGATGCTGGTGCAGTGTATGCCTCCTTGACAGGAAGTGGTTCGGCGATATATGGGTTGTTTAAGCAAGAGGTTGATCTGAAGCATCAATTCAAAGATTATTTCTATTGGTCGGTTAGGCTATAATGCGACAAGCTCAAAGCATAAAACTCTAATTTCAAAACAATGTTAAATATTCAATGATTAAAATCCAAAATTATATTTCTATGGTTTTAAACTTCAAATTCAAAATAAATGAAAACATATGATCTTGAAGATAGAACTTTTAATTTTGCTAACGATGTACGGGATTTTGTAAAAAAGCTTTCAAAAACAATAGCAAATATTGAAGATATTAAACAATTAGTCAGAGCATCAGGTTCAGTGGGTGCAAACTATATCGAGGCCAATGAAGCAATTAGTAAAAAGGATTTTCAATATAGAATTAAAATTTGCAGAAAAGAAGCAAAAGAAAGCAGGTTTTTCCTAAGACCATTAGATACAAAAAATGATGATGGGTTAAACAAAGAAAGAGTTGACTTAGCACAAGAAGCAATGGAATTGACAAAAATATTTGGAGCCATATTGAATAAATAGGGAGCCTTTTAAAATTTGGATTTGTTTTGATTTTTGTACTTAGGGTTTTGTGCTTTTTTTAAACCCCTTCCAACTATTTCTAATAAAATCTTGTCTTTAATAACAAAAGAAGAAAATTGCGAAAACACGATCTTGACATTCATCGTGCGTTGATTGAAAAGTGCCGCGCTGGAGACGCGCGGTCGCAGTACCGGCTGTATAAGTTGTATTCGAAAGCCATGTACAATATCGCCACCCGCCTGCTGGCCAACAGGATGGATGCCGAAGATGTCCTGCAGGAGGCTTTTGTTGCAGCATTTAAAAAGCTGGACTCGTTCAGGGAAGATTCAAGTTTTGGAGCTTGGCTCAAACGCATCGTGATCAACCATTGCATCAATTTTATGAAAGCACAAAAACACATATTTGATGATCTTGACAACCAATCAATAGCGGTTGCAGATGGTGCCTGGACAGATGTACATGCCGATCATGATCTTGAAGCCATTCATGAAGCGATAAAGTTACTACCCGATGGAGCAAGAGCCGTTTTTAACCTTTTTCTTCTCGAGGGATACAGGCATCAGGAAATAGCACAATTGCTAAATATTTCAGAGTCCACCTCAAAATCTCAGTATCAAAGGGCAAAATTTTTATTGAAAGAAAAACTGGTTCAACATGAAAAGCAAGTTTGAAGAATTTTTGGAAAACAACAGGCAAGGCCTGGATGTTGAAGAACCTGACGATCAGCTGATCTGGGAAGGGATCAACAGCGATTTGAGGGCCAAACCAAAATTGGTGTTCAGAAATCTCTGGAGAGTTGCAGCCATTTTACTGCTTCTTGTTTCTTCATCCTATATTGTTTACAACGAGTACTTCAAACCCGAACAAAAAGTTTATTCTGTTTCATTGAGCGACATTGATCCGGGTTTTGCTGTAATGGAAACCGATTACATGCTTGTGATCGATAACAAAATGCAGGAGCTTGGACAGGTATCGTCATCTGAGATAGAAAATATTGAGACCTACCGGGAGGAGTTGGAAAACCTTGACAAAATGTACAATGAGTACCAGAAGGATTTTCTTGAACTGGGTAAAAACGAAAGGCTGATCATGGCAATGATGGACTATTACGAAAAAAAGATGCGTATCCTCGACCGTATGTTAATGGAAATTCAAAAACAAAAAGACTATGAGAAACGACATGAACAAACAGAGCTTTAAACTTTGGGTATTATTGTTATTATTACTGACTTCTACCGGGCTTTTTGCCCAGGCTGAGTTTAACGAAACCATCAGGTTTGAAGCGGACATCAACGATGAGGGTACGTTGGAATTTATCAACCGCTCCTTCGACACAGAAATCAAAACATGGAATAATAACTATGTTGAACTTCAGATGAATGTCCAGATTAAAGCCAGCAAACAGGCCGATATTGACGAAACGCTGCGGGCAATTAGACAGATCGAAATTAAAGGTACTTCTGCAAAAAGATCGGTAAACACGGTGTTCTGGGAATCGATGAATTCAAATACAAACAGGCACAAGATTAAACTCAAAACCGGAGAAACAGTTGTGTTAAAAAAGTTTGATATTGAAACCACCCTTTTCATTCCAAAGACCATTTCGATGGATATTGATTGTAAATATGCAGATATCGAAATGGAAAGTATTTCAGGTGAGGCTGATTTTAAAGTTTATAGTGGAAAACTATACTGCCAATCTATTGGCGGCAGGGCTTCGCTTGACCTGCGCTACTCCAAAGCGTATATGGAAACCATGCCGGAGGCAAGCATCAATTTATACGATTCGGATATTGAATTGACTACCTGTGGCAATTTTACCATCGAAAGTAAATACTCGAAAGTGGAAATAGAAAATGCCGGTGATATGCAATTCGAATCCTACGATGATAATTACACCATTGGTAAACTGGGCGACACTAAAGGAAATGCCAAATACAGTGAATTCGATTTCGGGCCTTCGATAAACCTGTTTTTTAATTTCTACGACAGCAACCTAAATGCAAAAGAAACCGGAACTGTTAAGGGTGAATGTAAATATTCTGATATAAACATCGTGTCGGCAAATAGCGTAACGATTGATAAATCTTATGATGATGCTTTTGTACTTGGCCCAATTGGTTCTTTTTCGTGTCGGGAAAGCAAATACACTGAATATGCTGTAGCCTCAATTGATGGTGATATTTTACTTAAGGGCTATGACGACACTTTCAAAGTGGAAAAAATATCGGATAACTTTAACCACATCAACCTTGAAGGTAAATATTCAGATTTCCTTCTAAACATTCCTGAGAATATTTCTTTCAAAATCCTGTTGGATCAGAAGTATGGGAAAATCGACTACCCGTCCGAAAATTTTGAGCGCAAAACCTACATCAAGGAAAACAGCAAATTGTTTATGGATGCTTCAACAAAAAATTACAAAGAGGGTGATGGAAGGCTGGTGGAAATTAAGGGTTATGATAATAAGGTTGTGATCGTTAATTAGGTTTATCCGAAAATCGTTCTACTATAGATAGGTCTGGATTGTTTCTAAATAGTTCAGGCTTTTCTCTTTATCGCCGAGATCGTTTTATCTTTAGGCTTTCTTTAAAAACTAATTATTCATTAACAAATTTAGAGATGGAAAGTTTAAAAGGATCACGCACCGAGCAAAACCTGCTGAAAGCATTTGCCGGAGAATCACAGGCACGGATGCGCTACAATTACTTTGCAAAGCAGGCTAAAAAAGAAGGTCTCGAACAAATAGCTGCCATATTCGAAGAAACAGCATTGAATGAAAAAGAGCACGCCAAACGCTTTTTCAAATTCCTTGAAGGAGGAATGGTAGAAATAACTGCATCTTATCCTGCTGGAATTATTGGTACCACCATGGAAAATCTGAAGGCTGCTGCTGATGGAGAAAATGAGGAATGGACAGATTTATATCCTGAATTTGCCCGCATTGCCGAAGAGGAAGGTTTCAGGGAAGTAGCTACAGCATTTAAAATGATTGCCCGTGTGGAGAAAGCCCACGAAGAGCGCTATCGTAAACTCTACGACAACCTGGATGCCGGAAAAGTTTTTGAAAGGGATGGAAAGTTGGTGTGGAAGTGCCGCAATTGTGGTTACCTGCACGAGGGTCCGAAGGCACCCAAGATGTGTCCGGCCTGTTTACATCCACAGTCGTATTTTGAGATTAAAGAGACGAACTATTAAAAACAAAAACCTAACAGGTTTTGAAAACCTGTTAGGTTTATTTTTTGAACTTATCTCATCAAAATCAGCTTTTTCGAAACCGCTGTATGCGAATTAGAAATCTTCACAAAATATATTCCATCGCAGACCTGATCTCCTGACTCACTTCTTCCATCCCACGACAAAGCATAGTTCCCTGCAGGGATTTCTGAGTTCAATAGTGTTGTTACCAAAGTTCCCTTTACATCAAAAATCATTACCTGGGTTGGCAATTGTTCATCGTTGCGAAAAGAAATTGTTGCCAAACCGGCAGTTGGGTTCGGATATACCTTAATTTCAGTTTCTAATTCCGGCATATCAATGCCCACCCAGGGATCAAATGTCACAATATCCGAAGGTTCCGACTCCTGCCCGGCCTTATCCACTGTGGCAATATAAAATTGAGCCGATGATAATGGGAAACTGGAATAGAATAATTGTGTTCCATATGTCAGGTCAAGTAACTGAAAGCCTGCACCGCTATTTACATATACCTTAAAATAATCGAAATCGTTGATGGCAGGCTGACTCCATTCGATATTGGCAAGCACAGTGCCTCCATAATATACGTTTGTAACGCTCAGGTTTTCGGGGGGAGGTGGTACCTCGTCATCCGCTCCAAAAGTCATTTCACCATAACCCGAAGGCTCGAAAATCTGCTGATTCTGACAGGGCCAATATCCATCAAAATTGCTGGGATCGTCGAGTACAAACAAAAACATGCCACTTTGATCCTGCTCATTGGGTTTGATTTTCCAGTCTTCATCGTCACCAATTGGAATCATAAATTCATACACAATATGGCCTGTTGCATCCGAAACTTCAAGTTGTGGATTTTCGAGGTAAACAACTGTTCCGGTGCCACCGTTGTTATAAATAGGGCGGTATTTCAACTCGTTGCCTGCTGCATAATATGCGGCCCAATAGTTTCCTTCAGAATTGTCATCTGAAGGAGGATAGCTTCCATCGCCATTATCATCAATATACAAGGCTACCTCGTCATGGTCTTCCAAAACCGCATCATTTTCATTGATACAGGCAACATACAATTCAGTCATATCCTGGTTTACTTTGTAGTACATCATCACACTACCCATCGGATTGGGCATGTTGTCGTATAATCCCAGGAAATCAGATGCATCCATCTCAAAGGCATCATCCCATTCTCCGGCAGAAATTGTTCCATCAATGATTGGTGTGGTGCCATAATAGACACTGATATTATCAATCACAAACCCGCTGGCTATCCATCCTTCTTCAACATTTGAATAAGGGCTTTCAACACCCACCTCGATAATTTGGGTAACAGCATAATAATAAGTTGTAAGCGGTAATACATCCATATCATCATAGGTGTATATTTCAGCGCCAAGTGTTGCAAGAGGTTCTTCCGGGAACAATGCCTCTTCAATTGTTTTGCGATAGATATTAAATCCAACACCTGATGTTTCGGTAGTCCATTCCTGGTGAATAAGATCAATATGTGTGCCGTGGCTGGTATAAATTAATTCCGGGGGATTTCCGGTTTCATCAAGGCCGATATTAAGGGTTGTTGTTTCCCCTTCTGTCACTTCAATGTTGGGTGCAACACCCGGATAATATCCCACTTTTGATGTTGTAACAGTGTAATTTCCGGCTGGCACATATTTTATTTCATACGCACCTTCTTCGTTCGAATAGGCATAATAATCATCAAGCCCTTCGACCTCCACTTTAGCATTGGCAATAGCCTCATCATTTGAAGTTGAGGTTATGATGCCAGCTATACTACCACCGCCAGGGTTTGAATTGATGTTATACAAAATGCCTCCACTACCCATTATGTTAGCATGCACAGCCTTTCCGGTTACGCTGCATAGTAAACCATCAGATGAAAGGTCTGTAGTTGAAAATGAGCCCTGGGTAGTAAGTGTAAAAATAGGATTATTGGTTTCTTTGCGGAACAGATAAAAGTCGGGCTTGCTGTGATCTAATGGGCCATATCCTGCTGCTGCGATCAATGAGCCGTCATCAGAAAGCGATATGGACATAATTCGGCCACCACAATGTTCAAATACCCATATAGGTTCGGGGGAGTAAGAATTGAATAGATAAATTTCGCCATCAAATCCTCCTCCTGAAACAAAGACCAAAGTTCCAACAGCAACGGTTGACCCATCAGGTGAAACGCCCATGCCCAATACCCAGGCTGAAGTTCCGCCACCACCTACCTTAAAATTCCATTTTTCGAAATAGGTTTCGTTTTCTTCATCATATTCATACAAGTAGGCATAGCCGCTGTAATCGCCGTTAAGTATAATCTTCCCGTCATAACTTAAGGCCGGAGGATTTTGATTTTTATAATATGTATTAAAAATCACATCACCATCAGTTGCTTTTAAAACCCAAAGGTTGTTATAGTTACCTCCATATTGACAATGAACCAGCGTTGACCGATCACCCGAAGCAGCAAAGGCAAGGGGAGAGCCTGGCCCTTCAAAATCAGTTTCCCAAACAGGATCATCTTCCCAAACTTCATAAGCTGCCACAGTGCTTCTTCCGTTTGGTGTATTAATCTGGATAAATACTTTGGTTCCGTCTTCGGTGATTTTCGCACCGAAGATAGCACCGTCAACAATCTTTTCCCATAGTAAGTTTTGTGTTTCTGCAGAAAACACCTGCACCACACTATCGAAGGCAACGGTAAGGAAATGTCCGTCCGGTGTCATATCAATGGGATATTCCCATTCAGTGGGTACCGGGCTCTCCCATAGAGGTGTTGGACTGTAATCATACAAAGAAACACGTTCGTTATTAAGCCACCATGAATTGAAAGTGGTGCCCACATCAGAAACAACTATTTTTGAACCTATCCCTACAGGATCGGTGAATTGCCAGTTTATTTCCACCTCTTTCCCACCATCGGTTTCGTAAGCTCCATAAACCTGTGGGAGATATGATACCTTTTCGTATTCGGTAGTGTACCCCTTATCGGGATTGGTAACTAGCCTGGATTGAAGATATCCGGAATTTTGTGCAAGTAGTCCAAAATGGACAAGTAAGGTGAGCGAAAGAATGTAAAGTTTTCTCATGTTTTTTGGTTTTTGAAATGAATAGAATTAGTTAAAATAATCAGGGCCTGACTTGAAGTCAAGCCCTGACATGTTAGCTTATTGTTTTACAAGTTTTCCAAATTTCTCCTGTCCGTTTACACGAATGGAATAAAAATAAAATCCTGATGGGAAGTTAGCTCCATCAAGTGTAAAACCGTGGTTTTTTTCTTGTTTGTTTTCCTGGATGATTTCAATCCTTTTTCCATGTATGTCGAATATCTCCAAAATGATTTCTCCATTTTCCGGAGTACCAATATTAAACGACACTTCACTAATAAATGGGTTTGGTTGCAAAGTTACCGAAATGTGGTCAGTAATTTCCGGAGTTTCAATGGATGTCATCACCATTCCTAATGTTCCATCGGGCTGGATATTTTGAGCGTAGATATCTCCACCATCATTGCGTTCATCTTCCCAGGCCACAACCCATTGGCCAAAACTATAGGCGGCCATCTCGGTGTGAAGCTTTGAACTCTGGTTGGTGCTCATATCGATGAATTCATCTTCCCAAACAAAATTTCCATAACCATCCAGCATAACAGCCTGTATTTTCGAATCGACAACGCCGCCAAATTCATAAGCCTGGTAAACACACATAGTGTTGAAGTTAACTCCACTGGCCATTGGTAAACTATAGTCGTTATCAGACAATGGGATTAGCTCCAGGCCTTCATCTGTCCACTGCCTCACACCTTGTTGAGTGAACTTCTGAGCATACAATCCTCTTTGGTTTTGGTTCAGATCCTGTTCACTAAAATAGACCACGATTTCCTGGGGCATCTCCAGGTATGTTGCCGTTGAGTACATGTGGTTTCTTTCCATCGATGTGGAAACCACCACACCATTTGCCGGCATCTGTAGGTTACCCATTCCATCCATATATTGCACCCAGCAATTAAAATGATTCCCATCATCATTGCCATACCAGGTGAATAAAATGCTGCTGTTATTGTATTGTGTGGCTTCAGTTGTAACCACCGCACCTGAAGGAACCGGGGCATAGATTTCCTTATCCTCCGCAAACATAAAAGAACCTGATTCATTAAGCTGGTTTAAATACAAGCCCCTGTTGGGTGCCCAGAACGGGCCGGTTTCCTCATGCCAGATGAAATAAACAAAGTCTAAACCATAAGGAAACAACCTGGGAGCAGTCAGGCTTATGCCCGGATTACTCATCACCAGTCCCTCTTCACCCCATAAAAACTCTCCTGCTGGAGATACTTTTTGCAAATGTATTTCTGCTTCGCTGGGCCAGGCAAATACGATATTGCCCCCGTGCAAGGCACAAACCACCGGGTTGGGCTCAAAGTTGGCATTGTTTGAAAGTTGGATTCCATCAGGGCCCCAGACAAAATCACCATTTGAAGAAATACGATAAGCCACAGGGTTATTATCCGTATTCCGGATATCCTGGAAAGTTACAATGGCATGGTTTTCTTTGTCGGCAGTAAGGTCCCAATCAGTGAGCCAGCTCATTTGTGGATGGTCGCTAACCAGCAGACCATTGTCATCCCACTGCGGATAACCGTCCTTATCAAGCCTTTGCAAACGCACATTGTAGTTGCCTGATTCACTCGAAAACCAGGAAACATAATACGAGCCATCATCACAAACAGCTATTTTAGGCAAAACCTGTTCACCGGTCATATTCGAAAGTTGTGAATTCATCATCGGGTCAGAAGCCCATTGTGCTATGGCCAGTTGCCAACAAAACAGGACTGTTGGAAGCAATAGAAGTAATTTGTTTTTCATGAGAGATCTTTTTTTGATAAAATAAAATATATTGAGGCCTGAAAGATATGAAAAAAAAATATGCAGAGGCAGGGTTCCGGGGAATTTATTTTTATCAACCTGCAATTTTGTGCTTACACTTCAAAGAAATAACGACATTTATCATTAAAATTATTGGGCTTATGTCAGAAGGATTATTCTAGCGGTTTGAAACTAAAATCTTTTGCCTCCATGTTCTTTGAATTGGCTATTGGTAGCGCTTCGATTTATTGAGGTGTTCAACCATCTTCTGATGAAAGTATTAAACTTAATTCTCATTACCTTTGCAAACCATTTATCTTTGAAAGTATTACAATGAATATTAAGTCATCAATATATCAGATTTTAAAATCACGAATCATGGTTCTCGATGGTGCAATGGGCACTATGATCCAGCGCTATCAACTTACTGAAGATGATTTTCGAGGGGAGCAGTTTAAAAACCACCTTTCCGACCTGAAAGGATGCAACGACCTGCTTTCTATCACCCGGCCGGATGTGATTAGAGAAATCCATGAGGAATACCTGGCTGCCGGTTCCGACATTATCGAGACCAATACTTTTAATGCCACCAGTGTTTCGATGGCTGATTATAACATGGAGGAACAGGTTTACCAGATGAATAAAGCCTCCGCAGAAATTGCAAAAAAAGCAGCTGAAAAATTTACACAGCAAAACCCCGATAAACCCCGTTTTGTAGCCGGTGCATTGGGACCCACCAGTAAAACAGCTTCCATGTCTCCTGATGTAAACGATCCGGGGTTTCGTGCGGTAAGTTATAACCAGTTGGTGGTAAGCTACCAGGAGCAGGCCGAAGGTCTAATTGACGGGGGTGTGGATATTCTTCTGATCGAAACCATTTTTGACACATTAAATGCCAGGGCAGCCATGTTTGCAGTGGAAAATGCCTTCAATAAAAAGAGAGCCCGTCTTCCATTGATGGTCTCCGGCACCATTACCGATGCCAGTGGCAGAACGCTCTCAGGCCAAACCACCGAGGCTTTCCTGATATCTGTTTCTCATATGGACTTGTTGAGTGTTGGGTTAAATTGTGCTTTGGGCGCAAAGGAAATGAGGCCTTATCTTGAAGAACTTTCAACAAAAGCACCATACAATGTCAGTGTGTACCCCAATGCCGGGCTTCCAAACCAGTTTGGAGAATACGAAGAGTCCCCGGAAGCCATGGCTGCCCAGTTAAAAGATTTTGTTGACAGTGGTTTTGCAAATATTATCGGTGGTTGTTGTGGCACCACTCCCGACCATATCCGGGAGTTTGTTAAGGTAGCCGAGGCTGGAAAGCCAAGAGGCATTTCAGTCGTCGACAAAAAAATGATGCTTAGTGGGCTGGAACCACTCACAATATTTCCGGGGAGCAACTTCATCAATGTTGGTGAACGTACAAACGTTAGCGGCTCACGCAAGTTTGCGCGACTAATCCGTGAAAAAAAATACGAAGAAGCATTATCGATAGCCAGAGACCAGGTGGAAGGCGGTGCACAGATCATTGATGTAAACCTGGATGAAGCCATGTTGGATTCAGAAAAGGAGATGGTGACCTTTCTGCACATGATGGTTTCGGAGCCGGATATTGCAAGGCTCCCGGTAATGATTGATTCCTCGAAATGGAGCGTGATCGAAGCTGGATTAAAATGCCTGCAGGGTAAACCTGTGGTTAATTCCATCAGCATGAAGGAGGGTGAAGACGTTTTTAAACGACAGGCCCGATTGGTGAAAAAATATGGTGCTGCAGTTATTGTAATGGCTTTTGATGAAGTGGGGCAGGCTGCAGGTTTTGAAAGAAAAATTGAAATCTGCCAGAGAGCCTATACTATCCTTACTCAGGAAGTGGATTTTCCGGCTGAGGATATTATTTTCGACCCCAATATTCTTACTGTGGCCACAGGCATCGAAGAACACAACAATTATGCAGTGGATTATATTAACTCCACTAAGTGGATAAAGGAATATCTTCCACATGCCAAGGTAAGTGGTGGTGTGAGCAATCTTTCGTTTTCATTTCGTGGAAACAATGTGGTTCGAGAGGCTATACATTCAGCCTTTTTGTATCACGCAATCAAAGCCGGAATGGATATAGGAATTGTAAATCCGGGCATGCTGCAAATTTATGATGAAATTCCAAAAGACCTGCTTCAACTGGTCGAAGATGTAATCCTCAATCGCCGCAAAGATGCCACCGACCGTCTGATTGCTTACGCGGATAAAGTAAAGGACAGTGGGAAGAAAGAAGAAAAACACGATGCCTGGCGCGATACAAGCGTTCAGGAACGATTGAAACATTCGCTGGTAAAAGGAATTGTCGACTTTATTGATGAAGATGTTGAAGAAGCCCGACAACAATACCCTTTTGCTTTAAACGTGATTGAAGGCCCATTGATGGCTGGGATGGATGTGGTCGGTGACCTGTTTGGCTCCGGAAAAATGTTTCTTCCACAGGTGGTTAAAAGTGCTCGGGTGATGAAAAAAGCTGTTGCAGTATTGCTCCCATATATTGAGGCTGAGAAGGCTGAATCAGGAGGAAGCAGTTCTGCTGGAAAGGTACTGTTGGCAACCGTAAAAGGTGATGTGCACGATATCGGGAAAAACATTGTGGGCGTGGTTCTGGCCTGTAACAATTTTGATGTGATTGATTTGGGTGTAATGGTTCCTGCTGCCAAAATATTGCAAACTGCAGTTGATGAAAATGTCGATATTATTGGTCTGAGTGGTTTAATCACCCCTTCACTTGAAGAAATGGTTCATGTGGCCAGTGAGATGACCCGGTTGGAAATGAATGTTCCATTATTGATAGGCGGAGCAACTACTTCCGAAATCCATACCGCTGTGAAAATCGATCCGAATTATGCTCCACCTGTAGTTCATGTTAAGGATGCTTCGAAAAGTGTAGGTGTTGTAGCCGCGCTCATTTCATCAGATCAAAAGGAAAAATATGCCCGGGATGTCAAGAAAAAATATTCTTCTGCGCGCCAGAAACATGAGAAGAGTAAACTGGAAGGAAAGTTTGTTTCACTGGAAGAAGCCCGTAATAATAAGATCGAAATTGACTGGGAAAATAGCCCGGTTTACAAACCTTTGTTCACCGGCAATAAAGTATTCACCGACTATGACCTGGCTGAAATCCACAGGTACATCGATTGGACCTTCTTTTTCCATTCCTGGCGTATTAACGGTAAATACCCTGCCATTTTTGATGATCCAGTAAAGGGCGAAGAAGCCAAAAAACTCTACGACGATGCCAACAGGATGTTGGATAATATTATCAATAAAAAAATGTTACAGGCCAATGGTGTGATTGGATTTTACCCTTCGGCCTCCATCCAAGATGACGTTGAATTGTCCCTTGATGGAAAGCGGGTGACAAACTTCCGGTTTTTAAGAAATCAGCAGGAAAAACCCGCCAATGTTCCCAACCTCAGCCTTGCTGATTTTATTGCTCCAAAGGACTCCGGTAAAGAAGACTACCTCGGTGGTTTTGCAGTTACTGCCGGCATTGGTCTCGAAAAATGGGTTAATCAATACGAAGCTGATAACGATGACTATTCAGCCATTATGATAAAAATACTTGCCGACCGCCTGGCCGAAGCCTTCGCTGAATTGATGCACCATAAAGTGCGAGAAGTGTATTGGGGCTATGACCAGGATGAAAAGCTTTCCACCGAAGAAATCCTTCGGGAAAAGTACCAGGGTATCCGTCCGGCACCCGGCTACCCGGCCTGTCCGGAGCATTCCGAAAAAAAGGTATTGTTTGACCTTCTTAAAGCTGAAAAAAACGCCGGAATTTCATTAACTGAGAATTTCGCCATGTATCCGGCAGCTTCGGTAAGTGGTTACTATTTTGCCCATCCTCAGGCGCAGTATTTTAACCTTGGAAGAATCTCGTTAGACCAGGTGGAGGATTATGCCAAACGCAAATCACTTTCGGTTGAAGAGGTGGAACGCTTGCTAAATGTGAATTTGAGGTATAAGTAGTTTGCAGAAACTTCATGCATGGTTCCTGACAAAACAATTTGTAATTGTGCAGCACAATTGGAACTCTTTCAGGAACTAAACCTTGAGCTGTCTGAAATAGTTATCTATCCTTCATTTTTTTAATGTCATCTTGTACATTATGACAAATATGATTAGAATCATGTTGTACATCATGACGTGAACACCTCTAATTACCTTGTACATTATTACAAATCATATCTAAATCATATTTGGTTTTATTACAAGATTCATTATCTTTACGCCTAAATTTATCAAAACTATCTTCATCATGATTAGCAGGGATATTATTAGAAACCTAAAGGAGTGGGCAAAAGAAAAAGACAGGAAGCCCTTAATTCTTCGAGGTGCCAGGCAAGTAGGAAAAACAACAGTAGTGAGGCAGTTTGCCAAAGACTTTGATCAATACATAGAATTCAACCTGGAGAAAAAAGAAGACCGGCAAATATTCGAGGAAGATTATCCTTTCCCAAAATTATTAGAGGCAATATTCTATTTGAAGGATGCCAGCAAAAATCTGAGCAAAACCTTATTGTTTATCGATGAAATACAAAGCTCGCCAAAAGCAGTAAGCAGCTTGCGCTATTTTTATGAAGAGGCAAAGGATATTTATGTAATAACTGCCGGTTCACTACTTGAATCCTTGATCAATAAAAAAATCACGTTTCCGGTTGGTCGTGTCGATTATTTTCCAGTGAGGCCTTGTTCGTTCAAGGAATACCTGGCTGCGTCGGGCGAACAGAAGAGTCTGGAAATGATTGATAGTTTGTTTGTGCCTGATTTTGCACATGATAAACTTATTGGGCTCTTTGGGCAATATACCATTATTGGTGGTTTGCCGGAAGTCCTAATGAATTATATTGAAAACCGTGATCTTTTTACATTAAAAAAAATATACGATCGTTTAATCGTGTCATATCAGGATGATGTTGAAAAATATGCTGGCACACAAATGCAGGAGGGTGCGATCCGGCATATCATTGGTTCGGCCTTTCAATATGCAGGTAAGCGGATCACTTTCGAGAGATTTGGCGGATCAACTTACCGGTCACGCGATATGGGTGACGCATTCAGAGTTCTTGAAAAAACAATGTTGCTGCAATTGTCATATCCAGTTACCGGGGTAAAACTTCCCGTAGAAGAAAAACGAAAACGATCACCTAAATTGATATTGCTTGACACCGGATTGATGAATTATTCGGCGGGAATTCAAAAAGATCTGTTGATTTCAAAAATCATAGATGATGTTTATCATGGAAGAGTGGCCGAGCAAATCACTGCTCAACTACTATTGGCCCAAAATCTTTCAGTACGTGCAAAGCTTAATTTTTGGACAAGGGAAGAAAGGAATGCGCAGGCGGAGGTGGATTTTGTGTTTCCGTTTCGCGATATGCTGATCCCGATTGAAGTGAAATCTGGCGCTACCGGTAGCCTCAAGTCCTTGCATCAGTTTATGAATATCGCCCCCCATGAGACCGCTGTTCGGGTTTACTCTGGAAAACTCAAAGTTGAAAACACACGAACAAACACCGGAAAAATATTCCAGTTGATCAACCTGCCTTTTTATTTGACCGGGCAAGTCGAATCTGTTTTAATCGATCATCTGGGGTAATATGTGTGGTTCAATGCATAAAACCCAGGAGGCCTTTTTACTAATTGCCAATTAACAAATTCCGCTATTGTTATTGTTTTAGGAATGTAAAATTTGGAAACATCAGGGCATAAAAAAAGCCGGAAACTCCAGCCAACTTTTAAAGGATCCTCTGTTCGGTGTCCTTCTTCGCGACGGTATGCTCTTTACTTGGCCACCACCGCTCTATTTCCGCAAAGATTATTCTCTTTGTTTTCTGGTGCAAAAGTAGGTTAACTTCTTCAAACCAATGTTAAGTAAAAGTTAAATGATTGAAATGTAAGGTTGTGTAAGGAAAGCGAAAGGGTATGGAGGAAATAGGATGTATAAGTGGAATAAGGTATATAGGGTGTCTTTGGAAAAATAATTGTTTTGATGTTGAATCATTGTTCTCCACTTAAAGGCGTTAATTTTCAAATTTGCTTATCGCCAAATTTTCCAATTAAATAAGATATTTTTCTACTTTTATCGAAAATCTCTGTTATGACTAAATGGATTGTATTGCTTCTTGTTTCTACTACTTTCGGCTTCTCCGCATTTACCCAAACCAAAGATGCGGATCAAATCAAACAAATCTTCGATAATGTACTTACAAACCATGAGGCCTACGAAAACCTTCGTTATTTATGTACAAGCGCCCCGGGTAGGTTGATTGGATCAGAGGAATCCATCATAGCTCAAAAATACATGAAGGAATATTTTGAAAAGTCAGGTGCAGATAAAGTGTATTTCCAGGAATTTAATTCACCTGCCTGGAAATGTGATTCGGCTTCTGTATTTATATTATCAGAGAATGGTCAACAAACACTTCTGGCAACAGATGCCCTAGGGCCGTCACCGGCAACTTCTAAAGATGGAATAAAAGCTGAGGTTATTGAAGTTATGGGGCTAAAAGATGTTGAGGCATTGGGCAGGGACAAAATTGAAGGTAAGATCGTTTTTTATAACCGGCCCTGGGACCCTACCTTTATACGAACTTTTGGCGGATACAGTGATGCCGTTGATCAGCGCGCACAAGGCCCAGCCAAAGCCGCTGAATTTGGTGCCGTTGGAGCCATCGTCAGGTCGGTTACCAACGCTATGGATCACTATCCACACACTGGGTCAACCCATTACACTGACCAAAAAATTCCGGCAGTAGCCATTGCTACTTTGGATGCGGATTTGCTGAGTCAATCACTGAAGAACAATCCAAATTTAAAAGTACACTTGTTTATTGATGCGGAAGATATTGAACAAACAAATACATATAATCTCATTGCAGAAATCACCGGCACTGAGAAACCAGAGGAAATCATAGTGGTTGCAGGCCATATAGATGCATGGCATAATACGCCCGGGGCACATGATGATGGAGCCGGCTGTGTACAGGCTGCAGATGTATTGCGCGTTTTTAAAGAATTGAAAATTGAGAACAAACGAACTATCCGCGCAGTAATGTATATGGATGAAGAGTTGTATCAATCGGGTGGAAATGCTTACGCTGATGAGGTTGGAAAATCGGGAGAAAAGCACCTGTTTGCCATGGAAGCAGATGGTGGTGGATTTACTCCAAGAATGTTTACTATAAAAGCTTCCAATGGGGTTGTTGAACAAATTTCCTCGTTTCAACCCCTGCTTCAGGCTTATGGAATTGATGAAATAAAAGCCGGTTGGGGAGGTGTAGATATCGGCCCTCTGCACGAATATGGAATTCCCCTGATCGGTTACGGAACCGACTCACAACGCTATTTTGATATGCATCACTCGCCAAATGACACATTCGACCAGATTAATTTTCGTGAACTTCAACTGGGTAGCGGTTGTATGGCAAGTTTGATTTATTTGATTGATAAATATGGATTGGAATAAATTGATTATTCGTAACCCTTTTTTTCAGACACACACAATTATAGCTAAAACCAAAAAATTAATCTGTTGTTTTGGAGAGAAGATGGGCCTTTCAATCCTGGCATATTCAATATGATTGTGATGAGTGAGGCCCTGGAAATCATCTTGATATGTGGTAGTAACTCTGCCTGCTACGATATATTCTCTAACTTTTGTAACACTCTTTCTTTATAACTTCTACTAATCGGGATCTCGTTGCCCTTGATTTCGATATCCTCACTGGTAAATGAATCGATGCCAGCCAGAGAAACGATAAAAGATCGATGAACCCTTATGAAATTTTTTTGTGGAAGCTTGGCTTCGATGCCGGAAATGGTTTCCCGTGTTACCACAACCTGGTCTTCCTGATGTATTTTTACATAATCGCTCAAACTCTCGATGAAAAGGATTTCATCAAAATTAATTTTAACCATTTTTCTGTCTGAACGCACGAAAATAAAATCCTGCTTTTCAACTACTATTTTTTCGGTTTGAAGTGCTTTCAGGTTTATATTTTCGTCATGGAATTTTTGAATGGATTGAAGCAAACGCTCAAAAGAAATCGGTTTAACCAGATAATCCACCGCCTGCAAATCAAATCCATCGACGGCGTAGTCGCGATAAGCAGTTGTAAAGATTATTTTTATGTTTTTATTGATGGATTTTGCAAACGACAGGCCTGAAATTTCAGGCATTTTAATATCCAGGAAAATTAGGTCGATACTTTGATTGTTAATGTTGCTAAATGCCTCGATGGCATTTTTGCAAGAGGCAACCACTTTAATTGAATCGATCTTCGCCAGATGACGCATCAATACATCACGTGCTATCGGTTCATCATCAACAATCAAACATTTAATCATTTCCTTCATTTTTAAAATCGTTTAGATTAAAAATTGTGAGCTTTACCTCATACAGTTGTCCTTTTGTTTCGTGTTGTAATTGATAGTTATTGTTGTAGTGCAGATCAAGCCTTTTCCTGATATTGGCCAGTCCAATTCCACCACGATCCCTATCTTTATCTTGATCAACCAATGTATTACGAATGGTGAAATCAAGCCTGTTCTCGTTAAGTTCAATATTTACTTCGATCTCCAAAAATCCATTGATGATGCTTCCGTGTTTAAAAGCATTTTCGACGAAGGGAATGAGTAGCATGGGGGCGATCTGAATGTCATCAAAAATGTCTCCCGAAATAAATCTTACCTTCAGGGTATCCTGAAATCTGATTTTTTCCAGGTCGATGTATTCTTTAATATGCAGCACCTCCTCTTTTAGGCTAACCCCCGGTTTTTCGACCTGGTATAAAATATAATCAAGCAAATTGGAAAGCTTCAGGATGATATCCGGTGTATGCTTTGATTGTGCCATGGCCATGCCATAAATGGTATTGAGTGTATTAAACAAAAAGTGCGGATGTATCTGCTTTTTAAGGTAATGGAGCTCCTGTTCTTTCAGCCTTAGCTGGGCAGATAAAATTTTATTCTGGAGTTCTTTGTTTTGAGAAATCGTTCGGAAGTTATGATTTAAAATACTCACAAAAGAAACCATACCCACAATCATATAAACCAGTATAAGCACCGAAACAACATTTTTGGCCATCGGTGGTACTGCATGTATATCAAATCCAGTTAAAAAAACATAGCTGCCTATGATGATCAACACCAGGAGGTAGGACGAAAACACAAAGGTATAAAAGGTGTAAAGTGCCAGCTGCCCGAATTTACGTTCTAGCAGATATTTGGGTATGAGGTTGTAAACAACATAATAGGTGATCACCAACGTTAGAGGTAATAGAAAGCTTGCAAACCAAAGCACATACTGACGGTTTTCGGAGTTGTAGCTAAAAAAGTAAACATAAAAAGCCCAGACAGCCGCCCAAAGAATTATGTGGGTAAGTATTGTTCTGGTTTTTATAAAATGCAAAACATTCATTAAAGCAATATTAGATAAAATCTGTTTACTACCGCTATTTTATAGACCAATTACCAGAATAGTTCCTGATTTTACAAAATGAATGGTCAAAACAATTACAAAGTGCTAATTTTGTTGAAAACGATGGTAAAGCATTCATTCGTCTCATTTAATTTTGTTCAGCTTCAAAGCACCTTATATTTGAATCATTATTCATTAAAAACTAAAAACAATGAACGGATTTATTTCAAAATTAAACGATGGTGCTCCTTTTACTTATTTCATCTTTTTACTGATTCTGGTAATTATTGCACTCTTTGTAAAAGGATTAATGGAAAAAGGTGAAAATAAGAAAACAATATCATTGCTTACCTCGGTGGGATGGTTTGCAATTGCAGTTGGGTTTTTAGGCCAGACCTTTGGCCTAATCGTGGCATTTGATAGTGTGGGTGCTTCAGGTGAATTAACACCACGTGTTGTTGCCGAAGGCCTGAAAATGACAATTCTTTCATCACTGTTTGGGGTAATCTCCTTTTTAATTGCCCGCCTTGAAATTATTATCCTGGTATGGATGGGGAAGGAAAAGCACTGATGATGAACTAAGGTTCAATAAAACCCCCGGCCACATCAGTTGATGTGCCGGGGTAAATCTAACAAGTAATCCTCCACAAGAAAAAAAGTTGTTCAATGTTTAGGAAGACCTTCAAGGGCATTTTTAGTACAATCCTGAAAGGTTACCGAAACTGAATTGGTGGTCAGTACAAAATAAGCTTTCCCCGGATTGAGTGTGCCCAGGTTATTTATTCCCATCCATGGCCAATAAAGGCCATAGCCTGCCACTTCTTTCACAATTTCAAGTTCTGCCATTACCGGGGCAAACAAATCCTCCACATCCACCGGGCATTCCGATACTACGGGCATCAGGTTCCATCCATCAACCAGATCCACGGTACGGTTTGTTTCCATAATACCAATTATATCAAGGCTAACAGGTCCTGTTGTTTTCACTTTGTAAGCCGAATGTTTCCCCCAATTTCCGATGGTATTTGTATTGTAAATTGGGTAGTAATATCCATCCATAGTCATGGCAATAAGCAGTTCATTCTCTATTGAGCTGAAAATATTTTCGATGTCTGTATCGGCCGGCATAATGTAAGCAGACAGGCCTGACCAACCTTCCGGAATAATTACGGTTTGCACCAGGGCGTTTTCCTGTATCACACCGATGACCACTGATGGTGAGATCCCTTCAGCGGCAACTGTTATTGAACCCGTCCGAACCAAGCCACTACTATTTTGTTCGTAGTCCACGTTCAGCACATAGTTTCCACTGCCATTTGCCACATCAACAGTCAACCAGGGAACCGTTTCAGATATTGTCCATGAAGTGTTGGAGGTGACGTCAAAGGTGGTTGATCCGGAAATACCCGATACATTCTGATTGGCCGGTAGTACTGTTAATTCAGGTATAAACCAATGGATGCGGCCGTATTGGTCATTTTCGTGGGCTTTGTCGGCAAAATCACCACCGAAATTGGTAAAGGTGATTTCTCCCGCATTCACAGTTTTGGCAACATTATAATTCTCACTTCCACCGGTGTAGAACTCAGCCCCGTCAATTGTCAGAGTCTGACTGTTGTTGATGGTTAATAATGTGCCGCCCGCCTTACCATATCTGAAAGTACAGTTGTTTAAAGGATGGACGGGATCAATGGTTGCGCCGGACATAATTTGCACACCATTGGCACCTGTGTATTCAAAAATAGAGTGACTTGCGGATAAGGTTCCTCCTGATGCAATATTAATTGAATAGTTGCCTGCATTTCTGGTAAATAACACTTCATTACCCAACTCGCCTTCACACTGAAGTGTTCCGCCCGAGTTTACATTTATAGCATCAAAATTATCAAGGCTTACCTGGCTTGGTGATGTTACAGAAAATAATCCTCCATCATAAATCTCAACATCTCCATAAAACTCAATATCATAACCCATGCTATGCAACTCTCCCATTAAAATTGAAGTGGTTCCATGCACCAGAAGGTCACTAGCAAGGTTAACCTTTGGAGAAGAATCTGTTTGAAGCATCTCCGGATCTTTGGTCTTTTGAGGCCCGGGAAAAGTAACGATTCCTGCTTTATTGATGGTCAAATCCCAAAATCTGCCACCGTTTATAGTTCTAATATTGGCATCTTCACTTCCATACATTTCAAAAATTCCGGCATTGGGGGTAAAATCTGCTCTATCGTTATATAAATAGCCTGCACATTTAATTCTTCCCCCGGTAATATTATCATTTAAAGCATAGCTGGTGCTGTTGTAAATATGTATGCCCTGTTCCTTAATGTCGAGCACACCGCCACTCATGGTAATGGAAGCATCCTCCTGATAGGGCCAGTAGCTTGCTATGGAGCCGCCATAAACATTAAATTCGCCTCCATATATGTACAGATCACCTTTAAGGTTGATATATCCGCCATCATTGTGAAGGTTGATGATTCCACCAGTGTTCACATAAAATATACCCTGGATGGCATTGTCAAGCAAATCGTTGGCAGTAAATGAGCCACTCATTACATTCACTGCTCCTGAAGTCCAGTCGTACTCAGCACAAACTACATCAGTACCATTTGTTAAAAGCGCTCCGAGACTTTTATTTACCTCGAGTGTGTAAAATGTTTCATCTGAGCAGTATTGATGGGTACCTCCACTAAAAGTCACTTTCCTGTCTCTTTCGTTAAAACTTGCTTCACCCACATTATTGCTCCAATTTCCGCCAACAATCAAATCCATACTGTTTACGTCAAGGCTGCCGGAGTTAATGGTAATGTTATTCTCTATTACAAAAACAGTGGTATTGGTTGTGGTCATATTCAGTTCGCAGCTGCCTGTATTTACCGTGAGGTTGTTGAAATAATCGCCAGGCTGAGGTCGGATAAAACAAGGGCTTGTGTTACCTGTAAATTCAATGGTGCCATTGGCCAGCGCAATATTGATGGAAGGATCATTACTGTGCAGGAAACCTCCTACTTGGATTATTTGGCCTGATGGACTGTTGAAATCATAGTTGCTACCATAAAAATTCAGGTTGCCTTTTATTTTGCAGGTTGTTGTTGACTGGCTGCTAAGCCCAAGAAGGCCCGCGGATTTATTTACCCATACGTCATTGAAATAGCAATCTGCATCTTTGCTCCGGATATACTGGTTGCTAGTACCATAAAATCCCGCATAACCACTATCCAGTTGTACATCTGCGCCTGCCTTAAACTCCCAGGTCCCATAACAATAAATTTCACAGGTGCCTGTGGTTAGGGCAGTGGAGCCGCTGTGCCAGATAATGTCATTGCTGCAAAAAATCCGGGAATCATCATCGTATAGCCGCAATGAGCCATACACATTTATATCATCATAAACAATAATGTCTGTAACACCTACTCCGACATATGCACCACTTTGAATGGTCAGAGATTTGATCTCAACGTTGGTAGTTGTGCCGGGATAACGCGACAGACCGCTTGGGATCACAACATCTTCCCCTCCTCTAGGTACATGGTTCAAGGACCAGTTGTTGGGATTGCTCCAGAAATAGTTGGAACTACCATCCCAGGTGTTGGTAAATTTCTGCGAAAAGCCCGAAAGGGCTACAATCATAAATAAGAGAAAAGTAAGTTTTTTCATGTTGCTGTTTTTTTGTGTCAAAATCCCACCACAAAATTCCGCATTGGAAAAAGGTAGCTGTCAGACAGTTTTGGAAGAGTTTGCAAAAAGGGAATATTAACCTCTTATTCTCTTTTTGAAATCCGGATAACTGTCTGACAGCTTTATTACCTATCTCAAGATAAGTTTATGGTAGGTGGTTATATTTTTTTGTTTAATGGTCATCAGGTAGATACCAGCCTTCTTGCCGTCCAAATCAATCCTGAAAACATCATCAATCAATGCATTGTAAATAAAAACACTTTGCCCATGAACATCGGTAACTTCAATCTTAGCTCCTGGTAGAACTCCAGAAACATTAAATACACTATTCGATGGATTTGGATAGATATGAATGTCTTTGTCAACAAATCCATTTATGCCAGTACTACCCACTTTAAATCCAATAATGGCCGAAAGTCCGTTCTCTTCGAACAGTCCATTGGCATTTGGCATCATCAGGTTAAATTCAGGCAACAACTCAAACTCTTCTTCTGTTGAAGTTTTGAAATACCTGAAGTTGATTATCTCTCCTTCGGCAAACCCCTGATTGGTGCTTGCATATGGGTCATTACCAAATATTACTATTGCGGTTTGCTCAAGATTCTTATCAATCATCACCTGACCGGAACAGAGGCCTTGCTGTGTGAAAGCTCCAATATAATCACCCTGTTCAAAATCATCCTGGGCATTATTTTCTATTGCAATGACATGTGTGGTAGGCGTTTGGTTCATAATATTCCATTCAGGATTAGGGATATATTCAACTTTTTGCCCGATGGGTGTATTCATAGCAGGGGGCATAAAAGTAACCGATGAGGTTGCCGACATCAACACATAATAAGCTTCTCCCGGGTTAAGCGATAAAAGAGAGTTAATGCCCATTCCTGGCCAATAGATTCCTGGTCCGGCAATCTCTTTAACAATAACCAGATCGCCAACCACCGGAGAAAATAAATCTTCTACATTTTTCGGGGATTGCTGAACTACTGGCAAAAGCTCCCATTCGGCATCAAGCATTACCGTTTGGTTCATTTCAAATGTGCCGATTATTAGCAATTCAGCCGGCATGTCAAACTTCACCCTGAAAGCTGCATGTTGATCCCATGTCCCAATGGTATTCACGCCATAGAACGGATAATAGTATTCATCCATAGTTTGAGCTATAGTAAGTTTATCCACTACCGAACCGAAAACATTCTCGATATCATTATCTGCCGGAGTGATATAGCTGGACAATCCAGACCATCCTTCAGAAATATTTATGGTATGAACATTATAAGATTCCTGGATTACAGTCACAGTCTGTTCCGGAGCACCCCCTGTAGCAGTAATCGTAATACTTCCACTGCGCACTATACCTGTGCTGTTTTGATCGTAATTTACCGTTAATAATCCATTTCCTGATCCACTACCCGGATCTACCGACAACCACGGTACAGTTTCAGAAACTGTCCAACCTGTATTAGAACTGATGTTGAAGGTTGTACTTCCTGCAGGTGGATTAACCATTCTGTTGTCGGGCAGCACAGTTAAAACTGGATCTGTTCCAGCCTGGCTAACTGTTACAATCACATCGGGAACACCAGCAGCTGAAACGGTGATGCTTCCCACCCGTCCACTGGTGGAGGAGTTTTCGTTGTAGTTAACCGTAACAGTGTTAAAGTTATTGCCGCTCATAGGATTCACCGTAAACCAGCCAACACTTTCACTTATTGTCCAGTCTGTATTGGAAATGATCGTAAATGTAGTCGTTCCGGCCTCAAAAGAAACATCCCGATTGGCAGGGTCAACTGCCAACTCAGGATCTGCGGCACCCTGGCTAACTGTCACCACTACATCCGGGACGCCATCAGCAGAAACGGTGATCTCTCCAACCCTGGGGGTTGTAGAATTGTTGGGATGGAAGCCAACATTTATTGGCCCGTTACCATTTCCGACAGTAGAACCAAGTGTTAGCCACGCTACATTTTTACTCACTGTCCAGGCAGTGTTTGAAATCACATCAAAAGATGTTGAACCGGCAAGATAAGGAACATTGCGGTTGGCTGGTGTCACCGCCAATTCAGGATCGGCTCCGGCCTGGCTAACAGTTACTTCTACATCCGGTACACCGGAAGCTGATACAGTTATGCTACCTACACGTCCGCTGGTAGATGTGTTTTCGGTGTAGTTTACCGTCAGTGTTTCATTATGGTCACCACTCATAGGTGCTACCATAAGCCAGTAAACACTTTCGCTGACCGTCCAGGAAGTATTGGAGCTAACATCAAAGCTGGTCGAGCCAGCAGCAGCAGATACATCGCGATTGGCAGGAAGTACTGCCAGTTCTGGGGCTGCCCCAGCCTGCGAAACGGTGACCACTACATCCGAAACTCCGTCGGCTGAAACTGTGATTTCTCCAACACGTCCACTTACGGATGTGTTTTCACTGTAATTGACAGTGAGCGTACCATTGTTGTTACCGCTCATCGGAGTTACTGTTAACCAGCCAACGCCTTCACTTATTGTCCACGAGGTATTGGAGGTCACTCCAAAGCTTGTCGTTCCGGCTGCAGATGATACATCACGGTTTGTTGGGGCAACTGCCAGTGCAGGATCAGCTCCTGCCTGGGTAATCGTTACAACCACATCTGGAACACCAGTAGCTGAAACAGTAATCTCCCCTACCCTGGGGCTGGCCGACCAATTTGAATGGAAATTGACTGTGAGCGTTCCGTTATTACTTCCACCTGTGGTTACAAGGGTCAACCATGCTACATTCTTGCTTACTGTCCAGGAAGTGTTAGAAACAACATTAAAGTTCGTGCTGCCAGCGAGGTATGGAACATTTCGGTTAGCTGGATTTACTGCCAGTTCAGGATCAGCTCCGGCCTGGGTTACGGTTACATTGACATTTGGGACACCAGCAGCAGAAATTGTGATGGTTCCAATTCGGCTCAGGATGGTAAGATTCTCATCATAGTTCACCGTAAGCGTGCCATTACCACTACCACCTATCGGGCTAACACTAAGCCAGTCCATGCCTTCAACTACCGTCCATGAAGTATTGGAACTTACACCAAAGGTAGTCGTCCCGGCAGCTGAAGAAACATCCCGGTTTGCGGGGAGTACTGTCAGTTCCGGTGCAGCGCCAGCCTGATTTACTGTAACGACCACATCGGGAACATCATCACCTGAGATCGTAATAATTCCAGAGCGTGGTGTTAATAAAAGGTTTTCGTCATACGTTACTGTAAGCATACCGTTGTAGTTTCCACTCCCCGGGCTAACAGTGAACCACGCAGTGCTTTCCGATACAGTCCAATTCGTATTGGAAGTAATGCCGAATGTTGTTGTGCCTGCAGCTGCGCCAACATTTCGAACTGAGGGAGAAACCGAAAGCTCGGGAACAAACCAATGAATCCTGCCGTATTGGTCTTTTTCATGGGCCGGGCCGGCAAAATCACCACCAAAGTTGGTGAAGGTGATATTTCCTGAATTAACTGTTTTGGCAACGTTATAGTTTTCGCTACCACCGGTATAAAACTCAGCACCATCGATAGTCAGGGTTTGATTATTGTTAATATGGAATAATGTGCTTCCTGCCTTGCCATACCTGAAGGTACAATAGTCAAATGGATTAGAAGGATCAATAACTGCTCCCGACATAACATTTACACCTCCTGCAGCCATATATTCAAAAATGGTATGTTCTGCTGAAATGGTGCCACCTGATTGAACATTGAGATTATAGTACCCTGTGTTTCTGGTAAACACGACTTCATTACCAAACATTCCCTCCGCATCAAGGATACCACCTGAGTTGACATTTAAAGCGTTGAAATTATCCAAACTTATCTGGCTTAGTTCGGTAACTGTGAGGGTTCCTCCGTCATTGATTTCCACATCGTCATAACAGCTCATATCAAAACCCATGGTAACCAGCTGGCCTGATTCAATTGTGGTGATACCATTTACCAGCAGGTCTTCATTGAGATTAACCCTTGTAAAATCGGCCGGGCCCGTAATCTCACCTTTTTTTGCTCTATGTGGATTCACCATATTGTCGGTTTCCACCTTGTCTAAAACAAAATTGTGCAAATGTCCCTCTTCGGTGGATATGCTCGCTAAAGTGCTACCGTAAAGTTCCACCGTACCTCCCAAAGGGGTAAATTCCGGACGAGCAGAAATAAAATCTCCATTGGTGCGAATTACTCCTCCGGTAATGTTTTCAGTAAGTGTATAGGAAAGACGTTCATCAATTTTAACCCCATTGTCGATAAAATTAAACTCACCACCGCTCATGGTAACTGATGTATTTGCAGCCCAACCCCACCAGCACCAACGAACACCTCCTTCTATTGTAAAGGTTCCATCTACAATGGTAACGTTTGCATTTAAATCAGGAAGCTGACCATCACCTTGTATTAAATGGATTACTCCATCATACAGGTTGTATGTTCCGAATAAACCGTTGGCATCAAATAAATCGTAGGCGGTGAATGAACCACCGTTAACAGATAATGTGCCTGAAGTCCAGTCGTAGCTTTGACAAATTACCGTTGAGCTGGCCGGGATGATCAATGCTCCTGAGGGTTTATCAAGATCTATTGTGCCAAAGGTGGCATCATCGTAATTGTAGAGGTTTTGATCGCCGGTCCCAACAAAAGAAAATGTTTGGTCTGCTTCGATGTTATACATTACGCCGTCTTCGATGGTGCAATCACCGAAAATATTGATCCTGCCCTTGTTATTAGAGTATAATGAAGCATCGGATTTCCAAATAATTTCATCTGTGGGATCATTCCCTGCATTTAGAACATCTGAAGTTTCTTCCATTCTAAGATACCCATCATAAATCGTTGTATTCCCTTGAACAGTAGCAATAAAACCCTTAAACCACAATCCCCCCAATAGAATGTCTAAATCGTTAATTACCAGCAAATTTGCATCAAGATAAGCTCCGCCCGAAGATCCTTCACGGTTAATGTTCAAATCATACAGGTAATTTCCATTTGTACAATCGATAGGACCAGAACCACCATTCAAGGTTTGAATTTCAACCACACCACCAATGGGTTCAAAGGTTCCCGGTGTATCGGCCCTAAAGCCACCTGCCCTTAGCATCCCTTCTGAAACATTGGTTGTAGCTGTGGACTTCATTACCAGGTTATTTCTTACCTGTAACAATCCATCCGTCATTGTTAGGGTTCCGTAATTGTCGGTATAAGAGTCGGTGTGGTTTTCCACAATAAACTCGCCGCCACCAATGATTAGCTCTCCGGTAGAAGCAATTTCAAAATTGCCATCAACATAACCATTGCCCAGTGAGCCAAGATTAAGGGTGCCGTTTAAGGTAAAATCAGAGTAGGTTGAAATGGTATTTGTGCTGTTAATCGTCTGTGATGCACCATCCATGATATCTAATGTACCCTGTACAATAATATCAACAGAAGATGACCAATTTGCACCCGGAAGATAAGTGCAATAACCTTCCACACGACGGGGATAGTAAGCCTTTCCATCCATCTGATTTTCTTGTGTTGACCCATCACTATCAACACCGTATGTACTACCATCTGCAAAAAGGTTTTCATTATTTGTTTGGCTTGATATTAGATTTTCTTTGTTCGCCAAGGATTTATTCCAATCTCCAATAATCAGGTTACCAAATTCAGCATCTGCATCTAAATTATCAATACCACTAATAACGTGTGCTGTGTTTCCTGTACCAAGTTGTGCATTTGTGCCGTCTTCAAAAGCCCAGTACTTTGTATAAATGTTTCCTGCCGATACGTCATCAACTGATCCGGGCCTCCAGTAAATCCACCATAAGCTTTCCAACACCCCGGCCGATTGGGTCATTTGAAGGCTGCCGTATATATTTACAAAATGACCTATTTCAACAGTTTGGTCCTCTACGCTAAATTTTCCTGAATTAATATTCAAATCATGCTCAACCAGTAAATCAGAACCGGCCGAAACATAAGTGTTTATTTCCAGATCATAAAAAGAGTTGCCGTTTGTACAGTTAATTGTACCACCCAGATGCCCGTCCGACATATCTACAATACCTCCTGTGGGCAGAAAGGTGCCAGCCTGTGTGGCAACAAAGTTGCCCCCAACACGGAAAATTCCATCAGTTATATTGCAGTTTGCGGTGGAATAGATTTGTACCGAGTTATTGGTGATTTCAAAAAGCCCGTCACCGGTAAAGTTCAGGGTACCCCTGATCTCCTTATAGGCGCCATTATAAACATGATCACAAATAAAGCTTCCATCGGTAATACTTAAGGTTCCAATAGAGTAAAGTGTAAAATTCCCATTCACTGTGGCTTCGCCCCCATCAACATCCAGCGTACCGTATAAATCTACGTAACCCCCACTTTCCAGGCTTCCGTTACTCAACATATCCAACAGGGCGTTGTTGTTGATAAAGATGCCCAGGTCAACGATCAGTACTTCGTGTTGGATGTGCATATTGTTGCTTAATCCAACTGATAATCCACCTGTACAATGGATGGGGTAAGTACTGAGCCCATTGCAATATGTGTTTTTCCCGGCATCTTTATTCAGAGCTATACTTCCGAATGAAGCATCGGCATCATAATTATAAATACTTGTTGAGCCAGATCCAATAAACCGTACTACATTTCCAACTCCCAATTGCGCATTCGTGCCGTTTTCAAAAGTCCAGTTGCCGTTTACATGGATTTCACCATCAGTATCAACCGTGATAAATGAACCGGGTTTCCAAAATATGTCATTCCCTACAATAAGTTCATCACCGGATTCATCCATAGACAAACCCCCGTAAATGGTCACATCATTGTCTACTGTAACCGTGAACTCACCAAATGATAAATGTCCTGCATCAATGGTTAGGTCGTTGCTGACATGAACATCAGCATATGCAATTCCTCCCCCACCTGCTGTTGGATTAATTTTCAGGTCATGAAAATAATTAGTCGAATGCAGACTATATGCACCGCTGGTGCCAGTAGTTGTCTGGCATTCATATACACCATCGGAAGGTTGGAAGGTACTCGCTGTAAGCGCTATTATAGACCCTCCTCTGATGGTGCCTCCACTTACGTTGATATCTGCTGATGCTTGAATTCTAATTGTTTCATCAACGAAAAACAATCCATCCGATAAATTTAGCGCTCCATAGATGTCGCAATATTGAACCCCTGTATCATAGCCAAAGCTTCCGCCATCAATCGTAAGTTCGCCGGTTGATGCAATATCAAAGGTCCCGTGAATCAAAACATCTCCTTCGCCCAAGTTTAGTTCTCCGTTTAAGTTGAAGTTAGAGTTGTTGGTGAGTAAGCCATTAACATACAAACTCATGTACCCACCATTTTTAATATCAAGGATTCCATTTACCAACAGATCCTCATTTTGAATGTAAAACTGGGCTCCGTTATTAACGGTCATGTTACCGGTCACATGCATTTGTTGTGTGCTCGTACTATGCAACCAGGCCGATGAGATTGTATTTTCGATGATTACGCTACCATATTCCGCATCGGCATCATTGCAATAGAAAAACTGCAAGTCACTACCTTTAAAACGCAGTGTGTTACCGGGGCCTATTTGGGCGTTGCTTCCATTATAAAAGTACCAGTGGCGGTATACATGAAAATTACCAGCTGTTACATTTGCTGTTGAGCCGGACGCCCATTGCATGTCCCACCCAACGCTGAAATCATTGCTGGAGCTGGTCATTTTTAAATTCCCGTAAATTACTGCCGAACCATTGGTGGTGAAATCAAAAGTACCCAAATCGAAAGTACCACCATCAATATACAGGTGTGAATAATTTTCGATGTTACTTAAAGCAACCGCTGAATTTCCACGAGAGCCATCATAAAAGGTTCCATCCCTGTCGGTAAACGGTTTTACTTCGTGACCATCCTTGTCAGTAGTTTTATTGATGGCCAAATTCCAAAATCGACCGCCATTAATAGTTTTGATATTGGCATCGGTGGGGCCATACATTTCAAAGATACCTGCATTTGGGGTAAAGTCTGCGCGCTCGTTAAACAAATAACCTGCACACATAATTCTTCCTCCGGTAATATTGTCAGTTAAAGCATATACGTTGTCATCGATTTTAATACCCTGTTCTTTGAAGTCGAGCACTCCATCACTCATGGTTATTGAAGCATCTTCCTGGTATGGCCAGTAGCTTGCGAGGCTACCACCATATACATTAAACTCTCCCCCATAGATATACAAATCCCCTTTCAGGTCGATATATCCGCCATCGTTATGCAAATTTATGATTCCTCCCGCATTTACATAAAAGCTCCCCTGGATTGCATTATCGAGCAAATCGTTGGCAGTAAATGAGCCGCTTAATACATCAACAGCGCCGGCAATCCAATCGTACTCATCGCATTCAACATCAGTTCCACTCGTTCGTAATGCACCACTGCTTTTATCGATCTCCAAGGTATAAAATGATTCATCGGAGCAGTATTGATGGCCACTCCCATTGAAGGTTACCTTTTCATCTCTTTCAACAAAGCCTGAAGCACCTACGTTATTATTCCAATCTCCACCTACGATCAAATCCATACTATTTACATCCAGGCGGCCAGAGTTTATGGTAACATCTCCTTTTATTTCTAATGAGGTGGCATTGGTTGTGCTCAAGTCCAAATCAAAACTTCCGGTATTTACAATAAGGTTATTGAAATAATCACCAGGACGGGGACGGAAATAAACACTTGATAAATTACCGGTGAATTCAATAGCTCCGTTGGCGAGGTAGATACCGATTGAAGCGTCACCATTATAGAAGTTACCACCGATTTGAATAGTGTTGGTGTCCCAACTAAAAAAGTCGTAATTGCTACCATACAGATAAAGATATCCTTTGATTTTGCAAACCGTTGTTGATGCGGAATTATGGGAAAAAGTGGCGCCGGTTTTGTTCACCCAAATGTTGTTAAAATAGCAATCTACATCCTGTGATATTATATAGCTGGACCCACTACCCAGGAAGTAAACAGTCCCATTATCCATCTGTACATCAGCGCCCGGGTCAAACTCCCATTTTGTTGATACATAAAATACACAAGCGCCGGTGGTCTGCACCTCGGAACCACTTTTCCAGGTGATATTATTACAAGAGAGTTCTGCAGCACTATTGTCCATATCTATCTCTCCATAAACATCCACATTCCCGGAAACACTCAATTGGTAGGCACCAATTTTCACATAGGCATTACTATAGATGGTGAGCGATTTTATCTCTTCGTCAGAGCTACCAACAAAAGGATAGCGAGGCATACCATTCGGAATTACCACATCTTCTGTTGATGTTGGGATGTGGTTGAGAGACCAATTGCTGCCATTATGCCAGTATGCATTCCAACTACCATCCCAGGTGTTGGTAACTTTTTGCGAAAAGCCCGTGAGGCCAATCGTGATCAGTAAGAGTGTAAGAATTTTTTTCATTTTGTTGATGTTTTAATTAAGGTGACTGTTTTATTTATTGAATTGTGAATTCGTCGTAATAAGCCAGGGGACGTTTTTCGATAATCAGCTCATCTATTTTATCCCCATTCATTTCCTTTTTACATGCCGTAATAAATGCCTCAAGTTTTGATTCTTCCCCTTCAGCTTCAATCTCCAGTACATTATTGCCTTCTGAAACATTGCCATGAATACTGTATTTATTGGCTAGTATCATGGCTTGCAATTTATACCCAAGCCTGTTTAATTTTCCTTTTATTTCGATGTGATAATGGTTAAGCATGGGGAGCTGGATTTTTTTGTTCTACAAATATCGGAACTAAAAGGAGGGCTTGTCAAGTTTTTAGTATAGACAAAGTATGAACATCAACAATTTATTCTTTTTGTAAAGAGCTGATAATGTGTTCGTAAATAAATGTTCATTGTTTGTCTATATGGACAGGACTTGGAAATGGGTGGTTTTGTGCAATCCGGGAGATTGGGAAATGGAATTCAGGCTTTAACGAATGCTTAGAGAAACTTCCTGTGCCTGAATAAGTGATGGTGTTCCTCAAACTTTATGGATAAACTTAACAACACATTCCACGAAATCCTTAGGGTTCTCTATAAATAATGCATGGGCAGCATGTTCAACAATGGCAACGGAGGAGTTAAATATCTTTGATAGCACCTGTATTGATTCGAATGGATTGTACAAAATATCTTCCCTGCCACACAAAATCAACGTTTCATTCTTGATTTCTTCGAGCCGTTGCTCTGAATCAAAAGTAATGATGGCTTTAACCTGCTGTTTGAATCCTTCGGCGCTCTGCAAATAAGGATATTCAGCAGCTATCTCCAGGCTCTCGTCAAGTGTTTTTGGGTTCTCGAAAAAATGCCTCGAAAAGATCCAGAAAAACAAACTGCGGAACCATTCCTCTAATTCCATTCCATTTTCGCGATATGAAACGAGGTCATTGAGTAAGACTTTGTTTCGTTTATTAGTGTATGCAGAAGTATCAGCAAGAATGAATTTGCTGACCCGATCGGGATGATCAAGACAAAGTTGTTGTGCAACATATCCGCCCATGGAATGGCCGAGCACATTGGTTTTTTCAATTTGAAGATGGTCGAGCAGAGCCAATGCATCACCAGCCATTCCTTCTATCGATATCTGATTTTCGGGGCAATTAGTCCGTCCACAACCACGGTTGTCAAAAACGATTACTTTAAATTCTTTTGATAATTCATATAAAACAGTTGCCCAACTTTGTGAATCGGATGCAAGGCCAGCGATAAGGAGTAAGGGCTTTCCCCGGCCATGTACTTCATAAAAGATTTCTGTATGCCCATTTTGGATGATCGCCATATTGCAATATTAATCTAGTATTCCCCTATAAATCCCACCAGGTTTTCCTCATTGCCAAGCTGCAGTTTTTTCCTCAGGCGGTAGCGTTTTGTAGTAACCGATTCGCTGCTAATATGCAGCATCTGGGCAATCTCTTTGGTGGAAAGGTTCATGCGCAAGTAAGCACAAAGCTTCAGCTCGTTTTGTGTAAGGTTGGGACAAGTCTGTGTTAGTTTTTTGAAAAACCCTTTGTGCACCGATTCGAAATGCAGCTTAAACTGGTCCCACTGTTCGTCGAGATTGGTGTTGCTGTCGATTTCACGGATAAGGTTAACAAAGCAGGCATTTTTATCCAGCGCATCATCCTCAACAGTTTGTTCGGCCATTTTACGAATATTGCCAAGTACTTCATTTTTGTTAAGGATGTGTAGGGTAGCTGTTGATAATTCACGGTTCTTTTGCTGAAGTTTGTCCTGTTGAAGTTTATTTATCTGCTCCTCGGCAAACAAAACCTGTTGAAGGTGTTCATTTTCCTTTTCCTGTTTTTCCAGATCCATCCTGTGTAACTCATTTTCCCTTTCGTGTAATTTTTTATTTTGGATCAATGATTTACGCTTGGTTGTAAACAAAAAGATGAACAATGCGGCCAGCATCAACAAAGCCAGCCCTGAGATGATAAATATGATCTTCTGGTTACGTTGAATTTTCGCCTCCTGTTTCAGAAAAGCATTCTCCTTTTCCTTTTTCTCAGTTTCGTACCTGGTTTCAAATTCAGCTATCTGGCGATGTTTTTCTTCATCAAAAATGCTGTCCTTTAAGCCAGAATATTGTTTGAAATAATTAAGTGATCCACTAAATTCACCAAGGTTTTGATATACATCAGAGATGCTTTTCAAACTGCGCAACTGCTGGGCTTTCATGCCCCTGGATTTTGAAATTTCCAAACTCCTGTTAAAATAATCAAGCGCCTGCTGATATTTCTTTTCTTTTGACTTCAGGTCACCAATATGGTTGAGGGTAATGGCCTGTGAACTGATTTGTCCGGATTCCTCAAAAATACTTAATGCTTTACTCAGGTTTATAAGTGATTCGTTATATTTACCCTGCTTAAGATACACCATCCCGATGTGGCTCAGCCGAATCCCAATTTTCCCCCTGTTTCCCAGTTTCCTGTCGATTTCCAATGCACGGTTCAGGTAGTCAAGTGCTGCGTCAAAATTGTTCATCGCTTCGTAAGCCTGGCCAATGTTACTCAGGCGGATGGCCTGCATGGGCTCATTGTTAGCTGCAATTGCCTTTTCAAGTGATTCATTATAATATTCGATGGCCCTTTCAAATTTTTTCCAGGAAAAATAAACTTTTCCAATGTTATTGAGGTCGACAGAAATATATTCGTCAATTTGTCTTTCCTGGTCAAGCACCAAAGCCTGGCTGAAAGAAGATATGGCTTTATCGTATTCGCCCCAGGCAAAATATACCTGTCCAAGGTTATTCAAATTGTTGGCGATTTCCTCGGTGTCATTAATTTCCCTGGCGATATTGAGGGCCTTACCATAATACTCCTGTGCATAATCATACTGGGTAAGTGCATAGTAACAATATCCAATATCTCCATTTCGCTCGCCATATCTTTTGGACAATGGTCCATTTGCCTCATTTTCGGCTGATGCCGAAAGCTTATAAAATTCAATAGCTTTATAAAGATCGTTTTTGTAAAACCAGGCATCGGCAAGTGTACGGGTGGCTTTGGCCAGTTCATCAAAGTTTCCCAGGCTTTCTGCCAGTTGATGGGCCATTGTTGCGGTATTAATGGCTTTATCCAAATCAAAATCCAGGAATACCAGGGCCAGGGTGTTGAAGTGTTTGGCTTTTTCTATTCCCCTCGTTTTGTCTATTAAACGTTGAAGACTATCAATTTTATTTTGAGCTGATAATTCCGGAACCAGGAATACCGCGAAAAATGTTAGGATCAAAACATGAAAAATCCAGCTTTTTTTCATTTCAGGATATTGGTTTCATACAAAAATATGAAAATATCCCGATATGAGTGTGTGTTATTTATGCAATTCTATTCGCTTCATCCATATTTTTATAGGTTCCGACATGGTTTGCATCGCTGCTTTTTGCCGGGCATGGTCAACATCATCCTGAGGCCTTCCACCACCACCCGGGTGCTGACTTCTCCCGGACGACGGCCCCAAAGAAGCATTGAAATCACTTAAAGCATTGTCGGAAGGCAGGTCTATTTTACCGGATTCAAAACCCACTGAGAACAGGTTTTGTTTCAGATAATTTATCTCTGCCAAATCTTCAAGTGGGATTTTCAGTTCATAATACATTTTTGCGCCGGGCTTTAAGTCAATCCAGGCAGTAATTCCATCTCCAACCCTCGATTTCAGTACAGTTCTGTTTAGAGCCTCCTGATTAAATCCCATAAGTTCGATACTGTTAAGTGAAGCTTCTGCCCTATGTATAAATTCATCCCACTCGCTTCCCGAACCTGCCTTTGGTTCATGCCCAGGTCCATTTCCCGGGTCTCCCATTTTTTGCCTTCCATGGGCCATTGGATAGTTTATACCCAAATGGTGCTTTTTCCCTCCGGTCGTATCAATCCAAACTGTGAATCCTGTCATAAACATTTTCATAATTGTTGCCTTGTCGTTGGCCATCACCCGTATAACTAACTCGTCTTCATTGTTAAATAAACCATAAGCAATTTTGTGCTTGGTGTCGTAATAAAGCCTGTTAATCCATTCGATTGATTCGGCTGAGATCAATATATCATTGTTTTCAAGCTGTCGGCTTGTATGCAAAGGTTTTTTAGAGCATGATGCAAGTACGATGAATAAACTAAAGGCAAGCAATATCCTGTGATTTTTTCCCATGGCTATACAAAGTTAGTTGTTTGACAAAATGTTCGGGTTAAATATTCCGATCCGGTATATTTTTTTATTATATAACTAAAATTTTTTGTAAAATTGCATCTCTAAATCAATTTCTCTAAAATCAAAAATTAAGTTATGAAAAAATCAATTTCTCTAGTGATCCTTGCTGTTTTATTAATAGCTCTTTCCGGCACAAGCCAAAACCTTTCATTTGAAAATGAAAACCCTGAATCATTTAAAGCATTTAAATCCCAATTGCTTTCCGATGAAAATCCCATGAAAGGACAAAACAAATTCTACAAAAATGCCAATGCTCCCACAGCAGATTACGGCAACGCTCCCGAATGGGACTGGGCTGCGAAATTTGATGGGTCTGGTAGCGACATTGCAAGAGATGCAGTTGTGGATCCTGATGGTAACATGTACATAACAGGTAGTTTTTCGGGAACCATGGAACTAGCCGGGACAAGCAAGACCAGTGTGGGTAGTCGTGACCTTTTTATTACTAAACTTGATGCCGACGGAAATTTGCTCTGGTTCAAGCAGGGAAGTTGTGGAGAATTTAAAACCTGTGAAGGTTATGATATCAAGTTGGTCAATGAAAAGATATTAATCACCGGGTATTTTGATGGGCCT